>CAFBRC010000160.1_pt1 | contig 3318 bp, 3 predicted proteins | sample 7270121 | NCBI WGS metagenome assembly CAFBRC01 (sample SAMEA6814190, study PRJEB35770) | freshwater metagenome | biome: Freshwater; feature: Freshwater reservoir; material: water | place: Czech Republic | collected 2016-11-09 | depth 30m m | reverse complement strand
CTCTGTGAACCAGTCAATTCTGCCTTCGTCAGAATTCGACTCTGTGAACCAGTCAATTCTGCCTTCGTCAGAATTCGACTCTGTGAACCAGTCAATTCTGCCTTCGTCAGAATTCGACTTCGTCAACTCCTGGCACTCCGAAGTGATAACCAGTCCCTTCTAACAAATGGAGCCTGCGCGCCTCTGGGATCAATGCCATCTTGCGGATCGCATCATCCTGACGTTTGAGGAAGAACTCATGATTATCATCGGCGGAAAGTTCCATATCCATGGCGGCCGCATGGTTACGCGCCATCACGCGCTCATACTTCGGTTTCTGCACCTGCTCATACGCGAGTAAACCGGCTGCAACCTTTGCGGGGTTAGAAATTTCTGAAGGTGAAGGAATGTGCTTCAACAACTCAGGAAGCGCGCCGATTCCCATATTGAGTCCCTGACCACGTGCGGGGTGAATGGCATGCGCGGCATCTCCCACCAAGACGGTATTCCCAGAAACGTATTGCAGAGCATGAATCATCCGCACGGGATAGAAACCGCCCATCTCGGTTTCAAGACCCCGCAGAATGTGTGCGCGCTCCCCCAACACTTCGGCACGTTGTTCCTGTGAAGAAACTTTCCACCACGGCACTCCTTCATCGCCAATTGGCATGGTGATTTTGACTTGCCCATCGTTGCGTTGTTGGATCACCAGCACGCCTGAGGGATCGGAGTAGCGGAAGAAGTAATCTTCTGGAGAAAGATCTGCCGGACGCGTCGCAAAGAATGCCACCATCGTGCGTCGATAAGGATGCTCGAAAGTGGGAAAACGTAAGGCCGCACGAATCGGCGAAGCGGCACCATCAGAAGCGATGACGAGGTGTGCTCGCACCGTAATGCTCTTACCCTCAGGGCTGACGGCAGTCACACTCTTAATGCTTCCGTCTTCGATATCAAAACTCTTCGCCGCATACGGCTGAAAGAGCTGATAATTCTTACTTTCAGCAGCAAACTCCTGGAAAGTTTCTGCCATCAAGTCATGGTGATAGACCAAGAAGTACGGGTATTTAATTCCGAGTTCGGTGTACTCCGCAGAAACCAAAACTTCGCCGCTAGAGGTGCGAAATTCGTGACCTATGCGCTTCGTGGCACCTTTGGCAAAGAATCCATCAAGAATCCCCCAATCAGCGAAGGCTTCTACGTTGACGGGTGAAAAATGATCGCCGCGTGAGGTATCGATAGGTCCAGTACGCTGGTCAATCACCACAAGGCGATGGCCGGAATTTCGCAGCGCAGCAGCAAGAGCCGATCCGGCCACTCCACCACCCACGATGACGATATCTGTATCGATAGTTTCGCTCACTTCACTCATCTATTCCTCACTCACCAAGACGGACCCTAAGGGATGCGTGTACAAGATAGTTTGCTCCCGAACTATCTAGAAGTAGGCAAGCAAGAAGATAATTTTCTTTTTCAAAGTTCCGCTGGGCGCAACAAAACATCAATGAAAACGCGCATAAAAACCGATCGCATTCGATACCTGACAGATGGGTTGAATCTGATCCCTCACCGGTCGGTGAGACCAGATACCTGAGAGCCCGCTTAGACCAGGTACTGAGCGTTTGTGACCGGTGAGCTAGGCAGCGGGTACCCCGTGCTCTCATGCAGGTACCGACGCCTGATAGCTGGAGTCGCCGCAACTTTTCGAAGCGCCTCATCCTGTCGCTTGATAACGAACTCATGATTCTCACCAGCGGCGGCTTCCATATCCATGGCTGCCACGTGGTTACGAGCAATCGAACGCTCATACAAGGGTTTTTGAATCGCTTCAAATGCAAGGAGGGCTTCTCGCACTTTATTGGGATCTTTCAACTCAGCCACAGTAGGCAATTTCGCCAACAAATTAGGAAGCGCCGAAATGCCCATGTTGAGACCCTGGCCGCGCGCTGGATGGATCGTATGCGCAGCATCTCCAATGAGAACCGTGTTGCCCGAGACGTATTGGAGTGCATGAATCATCCGCGCTGGATAAAAACCAGCCATCTCAGTTTCGATACCTTCAAGGATAGGAGCGCGCCGGGCCAAGAATTCAGCACGTTGCTCTGGAGTTGCGCTCTTCCACCAAGGCATCCCCTCTTCGCCTACAGCCAGAATAACTTTAGCTGTCCCATTATTTCGATGTTGAATGATGACGTGTCCCGAAGGATCCGAGTATCTATAGAAATAATTCTGTGGCGTGAGCTCTTTCGGATAAGGCGCAAAAATTGAAACCAAATTATGTTGATAGGGATGTTCGAATGTCGGAAACCCTAATGCGGCGCGGATATTTGAAGTTGATCCATCAGACGCAATGACGAGCGGTGCGCGTACCTTGATATTCTTACCATCATTCGATGTTGCCGTAATGCTCTTAATGCTTCCCGCTTCAATTTCAAAGCCCTTTACCGAGTAGGGCTGAAGAAGCTGGTAGTTGGGATTAACAGAAGCAATCTCTTGAAAAGTCTCGGCCATCAAATCGTGGTGATAGACCAAGAAGTAAGGTTCCGGAATATCTATTTCACTATACGAAGAGGTAAGCAAAACTTCGCCCGCGGAGGTGCGAAACTCAGCGCCCACGCGTTTGGTGGCCCCACGCTTGATGAACTCATCTAAAATTCCCCATTGTGAAAAAATCTCGGCGTTGGCGGGCGTGAAGTTATCGCCACGAGCAGAGTCGAGTGGCGCAGTGCGCTTATCAATCACCACAATTTTGTAGTCGGAGTTTCGCAATGCCGCTGCCATAGCCGAACCAGCTACGCCGCCGCCGACAATGACGATATCTGCATCAATAGTTTCAGTGACGCTCTCGATTTCTGCAGACATTTCTTCTCCGATCAGTGAATGCCACCAAAGTCATTACACGTCTAGAATTGAATCACAGCGCTCCAGGTATTTCCTAGCGCGTGATGAGAATAGAAAGAAAATAAATAATAAATCGCAAATTGGATCGCACTTTCCACTAGTTGGAACGCTAAGTTCCGCGCAGTGGAAAGTTGAACCATTCCGGTGGAGGTGGCGGGAATCGAACCCGCGTCCTTCGGCATTAAACCAGGGCTTCTACGGGCGTATTACGCTAAGTGGTTTCTCAGTCCCGATCCACACGCGTACAAGTGATCGCCGGACTCATCATCGAAAAGATTTCCCCAACAGAGTTCGATGCGCCTCTGGCAGGTAGAGCTCTCTAGCGACGCTAGATTCCAGGTCGAGAGCGACCCTGGGCTAACGGATTTCGAAGGCTCGCTTATGCAGCGAGGGCGAAATCAGTGGCCGTTTTATTGGCACTTATTTTTTTGCACGGGTTAT
>CAFBRC010000156.1_pt1 | contig 3445 bp, 2 predicted proteins | sample 7270121 | NCBI WGS metagenome assembly CAFBRC01 (sample SAMEA6814190, study PRJEB35770) | freshwater metagenome | biome: Freshwater; feature: Freshwater reservoir; material: water | place: Czech Republic | collected 2016-11-09 | depth 30m m | reverse complement strand
GGCGTCGAGCGGGTGAGGTTAGGGGTTTCAATCTCTAGGAAATCGCGAGACTCCATGACATTGCGAATGACATTCGTAACTCTTGAGCGCAAGCGAAGCGCCTTAGCTGGTCCTTCGCGCCGAAGATCTAAGTAGCGGTAGCGCAAACGCACTTCCTCGCCAATGTTTCCCGCAACCCCACCATCGATTGGGAAAGGTAGCGCGGCAGATTCGCTCAGTACTTCGATCTCAGTTACTAGAACCTCGATAGCACCTGTAGGTAACTCTGGGTTTTCATTACCCGCTGGCCTGAGTGAGACTTTGCCGACGACCTTGAGGCACCATTCGGCGCGAAGGTCGTGAACAAGATCGCTCTCATGGATAACAACTTGGACAACGCCCGAAGAGTCGCGGAGATCAATGAAAGCAACGCCACCGTGATCACGACGGCGAGAGACCCAGCCTGCAAGAGTTACTACAGTCTCCGCGTCAGTAGCACGAAGGGTGCCGGCAGAGTGGGTACGTATCACGATCGCCTCGCAAGAAGTAGTTCGGAAAGGTTCTCCATCGTAGCCGGAATTAACTCACCCGTTGACATCTCTTTCAGCTGGAGAGCGCCAGAGGTAAGTTCACTTTCCCCAATGACCAATGAAAATTCTGCCCCAGACTTATCGGCAGCTTTCATTGCACCTTTAAGGCCGCGATCTCCGAAAGAAAGATCAACTCTCAGTCCAGCAGATCGCAACGAATCGGCAACTATCAACGCCTTGCGCCGTGCCAAGTCCCCCATCGGAACAATGTAAAGATCCAAACCGGAAGTTTTGAAAGTTCCCGCTTCTGCACGGATGGCGAGCAATGTGCGATCTATTCCAAGACCGAAGCCAATGCCACTGAGATCCTGGCCACCAAGTTCTGCCATCAGGCCGTCGTATCTGCCACCTCCACCGATACCCGACTGCGCGCCTAAGAGGGGGTGGATAAATTCGAAGGTGGTGCGGGTGTAATAGTCGAGACCACGAACCATCCGCGGAGCGATGGTGTATTCAATCTTGAGATCGTCGAGGTGTTGGCATACTGCAGCGAAGTGATCTGCGCACTCCTTACAAAGATGATCTTTCATCAAGGGTGCGTTCTTTAGAAGCTCAATCATTTCGGCTCGCTTGTCATCTAAGACGCGCAAAGGATTAATCTCTGCTCGCTTGCGAGTTGCTTCATCAAGCGGAAGATCTGCCAAGAATGCAACGAGTAGCGCTCGATATTGTGGGCGACAATTCTTGTCGCCAAGTGAAGTCAGATCGAGGCGAAATTGCTTGATGCCCAATTCTTGATAACCGCGATACGCCACCGAAATAACTTCGGCGTCAAGTGCTGGATCGTCGGAACCAATCGCTTCAATTCCCATCTGAAAGAATTGGCGATAGCGACCTTGCTGGGGGCGTTCAGCACGAAAACAAGGTCCGGCATACCAAAGCTTTACTGGTAATTGACCGCGATCCAATCCGTGCTCAATCGTCGCACGAATAACGCCTACAGTCCCTTCGGGGCGCAGAGAAATCGAGCGTCCGCCTCGGTCATCAAAGGTATACATCTCTTTTGAAACGACATCCGTGGATTCACCTACGCCGCGAGTGAAGAGCGCCGTGTCTTCAAAGACTGGAACTTCTGCGTAAAGATAGCCAGATCGGATAGCCGGCGCAGAAAGCCCTTCCCGCACCGCAAGAAAATCGGCGGAATCCGGTGGAAGATACTCCGCAACACCTTTCGGTGCTTGAAAAGCAGGGCGTGCCATCAGATCCGTCCTTCTAGTGCAGCTGCTAAGTATTCATTATGTAAACGTTCATCACCGATGGTCGTGGTGGGACCATGACCCGGAAAGACACGATAGGCGTCATCGAGTTCAAATACCTGTAAAAGTGAAGTGCGCATTTTTGCTGGAGAACTTGTAGGCAAATCAGTTCGCCCAATTCCATTGTTAAAAAGAACATCACCCGAAAAGAGCAACCCAGAACTCTCTTCGCGAATGCATACCGAACCCTCGGTATGGCCCGGCGAATGGTCGAATACAAGATCCATGCCAGCTAATTGAATTTTCATTCCGTCGTGGAGCTCGAAGACATCTTCAGGCTCGGTAAACGAAAGGTGAGCAAAGAGAGTGCTGGTTTCCGGCGAGAGCGCGCGCTCTGGATGGGCGAGTAACTCCCGGTCGGCGGTGTGAATATATGCGGGGATATTGCGATCGGTCGCGAGCGGCTGAATGGAGAATGTGTGATCGAGATGCCCATGAGTGGCGATAATTGCTACCGGGGTGAGGTGATGGCGGTCTAGCGCCTCATTGATGGCGCGCACCAGATTGGGATTGGCGATACCCGGATCGAAGACCACGCACTCGCCATTGGCCTTCGGGGCCAAAATCCAGCAATTTGTCCCGTAAAGCTCAGCGACCACCTGTTCGATTAGCACGGGGCAAGGCTATCTAACCGAGACGCTAGACTTTCCCCCCTGAGCCTCGCGCCCAAGAAGTTAACGAAGAAGCTGATTCGTAGGACCCGAGAAGGAGATCGTTCATGGCCGCCCCCGTTCAACGCAAAGGTGGAAGCACCCGTCGCCCCCGCGCCCCCCGTGTAGCTCCGGCCCAGAAGAAGAAGGGCCCCTTCACCCCTGGCGTCATAGCGACCTTGCTCGTCCTTATTCTCCTGGGCACCACTGCGATTCTCGTGGGATCAGGAGCCTTTACCAAGAGCGATACCCCCGTGGCTGCCCCTTCCAACACCCCGGCCCCTTCTGAGACGCCGACCAGTGCGGAGAGTTCCACTGCGAGCACTACTGCGCCGGCCACCCCGTCGACCACTCAGTCGACCACTCAGTCGACCACTCAGTCGACCACTCCGTCGGCCAGCCCTACAGCGAGTGCTTCAGCCGCTCCCACGGCTAGCGCAGCAGCCACTCCCACCACCATTTCCAGCGTGAATTGCACCTACACACGCTCGAGCGGAGGCAACGAGAAGTTCACCGGACTGCCCCCCACTAAGGCGACCCCCGGACAGAAGACGGCCACCGTTGTCACTAATCGCGGCACCATCGTCGTCACGCTCTACGCAACCGCACCTTGCACCGTCAATTCCTTCGCCTTCCTCGCGAGTAAGAGTTACTTCGATGGAACCAAGTGCCACCGCCTCCTCAATGCCCCAGGTTTTACCGCCCTCCAATGCGGCGATCCGTCGGCAACTGGTTCTGGCGGGCCTGGGTATGCCTTTGCCGACGAGAACCTCACCGGAGCGACCTACCCCCGCGGAACCCTTGCCATGGCTAATGCGGGAGCCGGCACCAACGGCAGCCAATTCTTCTTCGTCTTCAAAGATTCACAGTTCTCGCCTAATTACACTCCTTTCGGCAAGGTCGTCTCCGGTCTGGATGTGCTCGACGCCATTGCCGCTGAAGGAACAGACAACGGGCAGAGTGACGGAGC
>CAFBRC010000139.1_pt1 | contig 4178 bp, 2 predicted proteins | sample 7270121 | NCBI WGS metagenome assembly CAFBRC01 (sample SAMEA6814190, study PRJEB35770) | freshwater metagenome | biome: Freshwater; feature: Freshwater reservoir; material: water | place: Czech Republic | collected 2016-11-09 | depth 30m m | reverse complement strand
CGATAACTGTTGCGGACTTCACCGTGCTCCCTCGTGTGGGCACGGTGAATCCGTTTAACTCCGTTTCGCGTCCGCTTCGTAGCATCACTACTGCGCCGCAAGGTTTTGAAGGCGAAGGTTTCCCAGTACGGCGCGCGTTTGCTGGTATCGCACTTGAAGATGCCGATCCCTTCATCATGATGGATCAAATGGGCGAAGTGGAGTACGCGCCAGGTGAGCCAAAGGGCACGCCGTGGCATCCACATCGAGGTTTTGAAACCGTTACCTACATCATCGACGGCGCATTTGATCATCGCGATTCACATGGCGGTGGCGGCACGATCACCAACGGCGATACACAGTGGATGACAGCTGGCGGCGGGATCTTGCATATCGAAACTCCCCCAGAGGCGCTCGTCGTTTCTGGCGGTCTCTTTCACGGATTCCAGCTTTGGGTAAATTTGCCACGCGAGCAGAAGTGGGCAGCGCCGCGCTACCAAGATCTGCGCGCTACCGATGTGGGCCTACTAACTTCAAGTGATGGTGGCGCTCTTATTCGCGTCATTGCTGGTTCGCTCGAGAGTGAACACGGAGCGATTCATGGGCCGGGTAGCACCTACACTCCCATCACCATCTTGCACGTGACGTTGAGCGCCGGCGCAGAAGTAACATTGCCATGGCGTCCAGATTTTAATGCGCTCGCTTACACTATGAATGGTCGCGGAGTTGTTGGTCGCGAAAAGCGCCCTATTCAGATGGGTCAGTTAGCGCTCTTTGGTGCCGGGGATTCGATTACGTTGGGCGCACAATCACTTCAGGAGTCGCGCGCTAAAGAAGTGGACTTTGTGATTCTTGGTGGTGCACCCATTCAAGAGAGCATCGCCTGGATGGGTCCTTTTGTAATGAACACTAAGGCCGAAGTGCTGCAGGCGTTTGAGGATTATCAAAAGGGTCGCCTGGGAGTGAAACCTGCCGAACATGCCACCGCGCATACTGGTGCACCGACGACTGTTCGCGAAAGTTAAGCGCGCCTTTAACTGATTCATCATTCCGACCGTATTCATCGGCGGTAACTTTCATACTGCTTGAAATGCGACGTATTTCAGGGATTATTTATGGTTGCATGACTCTCCGTAATCAAGCTGGAGAAGTAACTCACACTACGTTCCACTTTCCCGGTAAATGTCAGTGGCACTCTGAAGAATTGCGCCATGAACAGATTGAGCGAACTCCTCACTGCCGAACCAGGTGCCGAGTTGATCGCCGCGTTGGCGCAGATTGATCCGCTAGAAATATCACGCGCCGAGCGCATCGATTATTTGGCCTTGCTTCGCAGATGTAGCAATTGGCTTGAGAGCCTCCTCTCACGTGCGATCCTCTCCATCGCCGGCCCTGAACCGCATCGGGCAGATGATGAGTTACCGCGCGAGATTCAAGGAGTAGACGAGGCTCCCCGCGAGGAGATCTCGACCGCACTGCGCCTCAGCAGCGGCAGCGCACAACGAGAGATCGATATCGCTCGCGCACTACACGTTGATATGCCGGCACTTCATCGCGCGCTCGAATCTGGCGATCTTTCGCGCACGCATGCTCGGATCATCATCGACGAAAGCCATGAGTTACGGCGTCTGGGTATCGATCGCGCACGTGTTGCTGCATTAACAGAGAGCGCCATCTCCTATTCGGAGTTACATACCCCCGCGCAACTTGCACGACATATGCGTAGCGAGATCACCAAATTGGCGCCCATGGAAGCCGAGATCGTGCACGCTGCTGCCCGAGGTACGCGCCGAATCATTTGCTATCCCGAACCCGACGGCATGGCCACCATCCTTGCGCTACTGCCAGCCGAGGCGGCGCAACGAGTCATGAATGCCATCAATCGCATTGTGCGGGCGCAAGATTTAGCCGCTAGTGGCCTCACTCGAGATGGTGGTCGAGGCGCTGGGCGGCCTGCACCCGATGCCCCACCAGATATTCAACGCTTCATGCGGAGGCGAGATCTCTTGGAAACCAGACGCGCGGACGCCTTCGTATTGCTCGTCGAGGAGTCGACCCAAGCATTGATGCCTGAAACGGGTGCGGGTGCGGGTGCGGGTGCGGGTGCGGGTGCGGGTGCGGGTGCGGGTGCGGGTGCGGGTGCGGGTGCGGGTAACCTTGCGCCACGACTGCACCGTGATGGAGCGCTCATCAACGTCACTATCGATCTCCCCTCCTTACTCGGGTTGGCAGATACGCCGGGTGAATTACGCGGATACGGCGCCATCCCCGCTTCAGTTGCCCGCGAGTTAGCCATGAGCGGCAAGTGGCGTCGATTTATCACCGATCCCACGAACGGACGCCTCATCGATATCGGACGGAGTAGTTATACGCCGAGTGCAGCTCTGCGGGAGTTAATCATCGCGCGTGATGGAAGTTGTCGTTTCCCAGGTTGCGCACAGCCCCCGAGTCGAAGCGACCTCGATCACGCGGTGGCGTGGAGCGATGGAGGTAAAACTGATCGATCCAATCTTGGGTTACTTTGCCGAAGGCACCATCGACTCAAGACTCACGATGGGTGGTCTTTGCTGAGCAACGAAGATGGATCATGCACATGGACCGCGCCGAGTGGCCATCGCTATCACGTGCCCGCGCGCACCTTCACTGGATCAAGTGGAGCACCACCCGATGATCTTGCTGCCTAATTTCTTACTTCGCACGCCTTACTGTGGCTACCCCAAGCAACAGAATCGGTATCGCCGCTACGGCACAGAGCACGCCATAACTTGCCACCGCAATGATGATGCCCGCCACCACACCACCGAGGGCACCTGCGCCATTCATCATCAAATCTGATGCGCCTTGTGCCGCCGGACGGTCACCCGGCGCTAGTGATTCAGCTAGCAGCGTCGATCCTGCAACGATCGTCGCCGACCAACCCAAACCAAGAAGAAAAAGTCCGATGCCGAGTGAAATAGCGTCGTCGGCTGCGGCAGTGCCAGCCACCAATGCGGAGAGTAAGAGGAGCACCACTCCGAGGCGAATGACCGCATAGCGCCCATAACGATCAGAGAGCCAACCCATCACCGGTGAAAGCGCATACATCCCCAAAATATGGACGCTAATCACTAAACCAATCACCTTAAGAGAGACATCAACATGGCGCATGTGAACTGGTGTCATCACCATGATGCTCACCATCGCAATATGCCCCACCACAATTGCGCTCAATGCGATGGTGGCAGGACGGGAAGCACGGATAGTTGCAAACGCTCGCTTCGTTGTTCCACGTTCACGTTTTACTGGATCATTCGCCTCGCGTCGCGAGTAGAGGTAGGGGTCTGGACGGAGGCGACTCCAAATGATTACCGCTCCGACGAGCAGCATGGCGCCGGCGAAGAGATAAGGACCCACCAATTCGCGCATGCCGAGCGAAGTGGCGATCGAGCCCGAGAAATCGAGCAGGTTGGGGCCAGCTACTGCCCCGACCGTTCCCGCCCAGACCACCATCGAAAGATCTCGAGCGCGATGCTCATCGCTGGAAAGATCAACGGCCGCAAATCGTGTTTGATATCCAGCCGCGGAGGCAGCCCCCACCATCATTGTTCCGAGTAGGAGGAGCGGGAGGATTCGAAAACTTCCACCGACGACCGCGCTTGCCGCCCCCATCGCGCCCACGACATAACCGGTGGAGAGCGCTAATCGTCGTCCTCCACGCGCGGTGAGCGAGGCGAGCGGAATCGCCATCAAGGCGGCACCGAGCACGCTAAAGGTTTGCGCTAACCCCGAAAGGGATTCACTGCCAGAGACTTCAAGGACGAGGAGCGCACCCGCCGGAACCGCCCCAGCTACGCCAATTCCAGAGAAAACTTGTGCAGTCGAGAGAGTTTGAATTGTACGTCGCCGGACAATGGCTACCGAAGAATCACTCATCCGATGAGCCTAACGAGAAATAGAGACGGATACGCGTAAATGGCGCACCCATCTCTATTTCAAATCGAGACGGACCACCTCTGGCCCACCTCAACCACCCTGCCCCTGTTTTAACTCTCGAGATCGCAACTCTGTGAACCAGTCAATTCTGCCTTCGTCAGAATTCGACTCTGTGAACCAGTCAATTCTGCCTTCGTCAGAATTCGACTCTGTGAACCAGTCAATTCTGCCTTCGTCAGAATTCGACTCTGTGAACCAGTCAATTCTGCCTTCGTCAGAATTCGACT
>CAFBRC010000097.1_pt1 | contig 6434 bp, 5 predicted proteins | sample 7270121 | NCBI WGS metagenome assembly CAFBRC01 (sample SAMEA6814190, study PRJEB35770) | freshwater metagenome | biome: Freshwater; feature: Freshwater reservoir; material: water | place: Czech Republic | collected 2016-11-09 | depth 30m m | reverse complement strand
TTGGCGCGGTGCCAGCAAAGAAGTCTTGAATGATCTTTACTTCAGTAGTTGCAATGGTTGGCCAATCTTGCGCCATCGTTGCAACCCAGTTTCCGCCCTTAGCAACTTCTGCGCGAGCGAAATCTTGACCGTCAACACCGGTGATCTTCACTTCGGTACGACCAGCTTCTTGCGTTGCTTGGTAAGCACCGAGAGCGCTGGCATCCCAACCGGCCCAAACGCCATCAATCTTGCCCTTGGGGTACTTGGTGAGGAAGTCCTTAACGGTCTTCTTCGCAAAGCCAGTGGAATCTGCTGGATCGCCTTGTACATATTCAACGATCTTGTAGCCAGCTGCTTCGAAAAGCTTCTTGGCTTCGGCGCCGCGAATTTGTACTGGTTGGAAAGCGTCGAAGACGATCATCGCGATGTTTCCTGGCTTGCCAATGGCATCCATCATCGCTTGAGCGCTTGCGCTACCAAGGAATCCGTTGTCCGTAGTGACGTTGACGAGGATTGGATCCTCAGTGCCACCGGTATCGAGACCGAAGACTGGAACGTTGGCTGCCTTTGCAGCGGCCAAACCTTCGCCGAACTCTTTAGGAGTTCCGAAGGCGAGCACGATGGCATCGACCTTCTGTGAAACAGCGGTAGTGATTTCGCCGTTTACCTTGGCGTTGTCGCTCTTGGTATCGGTGACTGAAGTCTTAAAGCCAGCCGCTTCGGCAGCCTTGACGAACTCGTCGATGGCGGTCTTAGCAGCAGGTTGTGCTGAATAGTCTGGCGAAATAATTGCAATGGTCTTTGCTGGGGCTGGGGCTGGGGCTGCCTCAGACGAACTAGATGAGCTACAAGCAGCGAGCGCAAAGAGCGCTGCCACAGTTGCTCCGATGATCCCTAACTTCTTCTGCATCCGTACTCCTCTGTGAAGGTCTCTCCGTAGTAGGTGCTTCTTCCCATCAGAATTGACAGTAAGAGCCTGGAGCCACGCCGTCAAGAGAAAACTAGTTTTTTCTTGTGTCGGAGGGGCAACAGCCCTAAGGTATCGCCATGGCTAAGAGTCCCGCATCCCAATTAATTACCTCCTCAGAGGCGATCGATGGCCACTTCGGCCCCTACGGCGGTCGTTTCGTTCCAGAAGCCCTGATCACCGCTCTAGATGAACTGGAACGCACCTATAACGCCGCCAAGGTGGATCCGGCCTTTATCGCCGAATTAGCCGAATTAAATGCCACGTATATCGGTCGTCCCAGCATCCTCACAGAGGCGCATAATTTTTCGAAAGAGTGCGGTGGCGCTCGCATCCTTTTAAAGCGTGAAGATCTCAACCACACCGGCTCGCACAAAATCAACAATGTGATTGGCCAAGCGCTCATCACGAAGCGCATGGGCAAGAAGCGCATCATCGCTGAGACGGGTGCCGGACAGCATGGTGTGGCAGCTGCCACGGCCGCAGCTCTCATGGGTTTTGAATGTGTTGTTTATATGGGTGCCGAAGATATTCGCCGGCAATCACTCAACGTGGCGCGCATGAAGCTTCTCGGTGCCGAAGTTGTCCCAGTTACATCCGGATCACAAACCCTCAAAGATGCACTGAACGAAGCGATGCGCGATTGGGTTACGAATGTAGCGACTACGCATTACCTACTCGGGACTGTTGCCGGACCCCATCCTTTTCCTACGATGGTTCGCGACTTCCATAGCGTGATCGGTATTGAGGCACGTGAACAAGTACTTGCGCTCACTGGCAAACTTCCCGACGCAGTCTTGGCTTGCGTCGGTGGCGGATCTAACGCCATCGGTATCTTCCATCGATTCATTTCAGATCCCTCAGTACGACTTATTGGTTTAGAAGCCGGCGGGGACGGCATCGATACTGGCCGTCACGCCTCAAGTATCTCTGGTGGTTCCAGCGGCGTGCTCCACGGGTCGCGCACATATGTATTGCAAGATGAAGATGGACAGACGATCGAATCGCACTCCATCTCGGCAGGTTTGGATTACCCAGGTGTGGGACCAGAGCATGCCTACCTCAAAGACATGGGACGCGCGGAATATCGCTCGGTGACGGATGCGCAAGCAATGGAAGCATTCTCACTTCTTTCGCGCACCGAAGGAATCATTCCTGCAATCGAGACGGCCCACGCGCTCTACGGCGCTATGGTGCTCGGTCGCGAGCTCGGTCCTGATGCCACCATCTTGATTAACCTTTCTGGCCGCGGAGATAAAGATGTGCAGACCGCTGCCGCGTGGTTTGGTATCGAACTCTGATGTCGCGTCTCTCAGAACTCTTCATCCGCACGCGCGCGGAGAACCGTGCCGCGCTCATTGGCTACTTACCTGCAGGCTTTCCCACTCAGGAGATGTCGATCAAGGTAATCAAGGCAATGATCGAAGGCGGCGTCGATGCCGTTGAGATCGGATTCCCTTACAGCGACCCAGTCATGGATGGTCCGATCATCCAAGAAGCCGCTGAAACAGCTCGCGCGGCTGGTATCACGATGAAGAAGACTCTTGAGGTGGTACGCGAAGTTGCTACCACCGGTGCACCCACGTTGATGATGACCTATTGGAATCCGATCGATCGGTACGGCGTTGAGCGTTATGCCGAAGATTTCCACGCTGCTGGCATGGAAGGCGTCATCACCCCTGACCTCACGATTGAAGAGGCAGACGAGTGGCTTGGCTTAACCGATCGACTTGGTATGCACCCCATCTTCGTAGTTGCACCTAGTACTGCCGACGAACGTTTGAAACTAGTAGCCGAAAGGTGCAGCGGATTTATCTATGCCGCCAGCACAATGGGCGTCACTGGCGCGCGGACAACAGTATCTTCGGCGGCCAGTACTCTTGTTGAGCGTCTCCGCAAAATTACTGATACTCCAGTCTGTGTAGGGCTCGGAGTTTCTAATGGCGAACAAGCAGCCGAAGTTGCCAAATACGCTGATGGTGTCATCGTTGGCTCCGCCTTTGTGAAAGCGGTACTTGCAAATCCTGAAGATCCACTACCAGGGGTGCGCGCCGTTGCCGAGGACCTCGCCCGCGGAGTTCGTAACCGCTAAGCGACTTCCTTAGCTAACGCCCTTGAAAGTATCGGTACCGCATCAGCCCAACTCATCCCAAACGTTTCTGCGAATACTGTTTCAAAATTCTTTCCACCAGCAACGTCTTTATACATCTGCATAATGACATCTGGACCCTTGATGGCTGAAAAGATTTCGCTGACTAAGAAACCTACGTCGTAAATTCGCCATTGCGGATACGTTTCCCACGGCGCCCATGACGGGGATGTTGATGGTCCTAGGTAGGCGTTAAACCATGCTTCGCTGTATGTAGCGTTGTGGATGAGCTCGCCGGTATCGCGCTGACGCTCCGCAAGATAAGCGTCGTAGGAGGCGTAATAAACTGCAGCGGCTTGCGAGAACTCAGCCCCACCCTCCAATAACCATCTCGGCAGGTTCCAATAGTTGTAGGCAGTTCCTCGCATCTGAATTTGTTGAATAGTGTGGCTGTACTCGTGCGCTTCTAAGGTGCCACTCGAATGGTTCGGATCACTCTTTCCCCATGGGCTTACTGTGCTCAGAATAATTCCATCGCCGGCAGCGTTCACCCAACTGCTGGCACCCCAGCAAGTACTTTCCGTTTGGCAATTATTTCGTGCCGCACTATCCCCCGTAGCTAAACCCGTTTGCAGAGCGGCGTACTGCGCTTGGGCCCAATCAATGTCTTGATAGCCGTAATAGATGAGATAGAGATGTGCGACTTGATTGAACCCGGCGTACAGGCGCGATGCTAAATCAATTCCCACGCGCGGAGTCGGATTGTCTAATGTGGAATTAGGGCCAATCAGCGTGGTCACTGTACCGACCGTTGCAGTAGATGTCTCCACCTTGGCTTTGCTCTTGGTCCATGCTGCAAGTGCCACCGCAGATGTGCTCGCAGTGAGGGCGGCATCCAGGCTCGCAAGTGAAGTAATAGTGACTGCCGCTGGAGCCTCGAGTGAAATTTGGATTTCGTCGTTGGCGCCGGTACTCACCAATGTCACTCTAATTCCCGCGTAAGTAAATGACTTTCCAGCTGTCTTCAGAAGCAATTGCTCCACCGGGACATTGCCTCCAGTCACAAGGGTGGGATACCAAGAGTCTGCAGTTCTGCCATCAGCACGGAGATAAACCGCAAACCTGCGTACGTCATCTCCCCTACCTTCGCCGGTTCTGTCATTTTCGATACTGGTGTCGACGAGGTAAGCAGTCACTCCACCAAAACCGTCATACCAACCGGTGCCCCACTTGTCTTTGCGATGCGATTCAATAACGAGCGCTTGATGATCATTCAGAGTGATCATCGCTGCTCGCGGTCCCACCTGTTCGCGCTCAGCCGGAACCAAGGTGACTTTCGTTGGGGTAATGCGTTCTTTTGATACGCAGTACACATCCCCTGGGTTGAGCCATCCGGAGATCAGTGCATCCCACGTCGATAGTGTTGAAGATTTTCCTGATTGATTTCCCATGATGTTCAAGTCGACATACCCAAAGGGGGCATGACCCTCAAGACCATACGAATGCAGCACTTCATGTATCCACCACGACCAGATTGGAAGGTTATTTGCATAGATGTACGCCCCTGGCGCAAAGAAACTAAATTGCTGAGCCCCTTGATTCGTTTGCCATACGCGTCCACGTAAGGTGAATTCAGTTTCTATGGCGCGCGTAGCCGAAGGCAACAAGAAGAAGACGGCGCCCACCCCGGTGAAGTCGTAATACGCCTTCGCTGCATTGATGAGTTGAGTTCCCATCTCCGTATCAGTTTGCGCCTGCGGAGTACTCTGCCCGGCATACCCACCTGATGGCGGGTGCGCCCAGTTGTATTGCGTTGATGGTTTAGGAGCACGTATCCATTCGTTTCGTACTTGCCATTGGAATTTCAATTTGTCGTTCGTGTAGTACTTCAGCCATGCGTTCACATTGTCGATCTGTGATTGGCCCACATCCAGTGGTTTTCCACTTCCCGGTACATCCGAAAAATCAATGGGGATAAAGGCGACCTTAGTGGTGCCGATTAACTGGAGATTTGGTTCGGTGGAGAAATTAGAGGCGGGATAGGCCACTGCTCCAGTAAATGGCTGAGAACTCGCGACTCGATGATCCGTGAGTTGGCAGGTGGAGAGAGGATCTCCCGTCACGCTAGCAATCGCCGGATAAGTGGTGGCCAGTGCCGGTGCAGGCGCGGGTGCAGGGGCTGGGGCTGGTGCAGGCGCGGGTCCAGGGGCTGGGGCTGGTGCAGGTGCCGGAGCTGGAGCTGGTAGAGATATTGGAGTGGGCGTAAGGGTCGGCGCGGGAGTGGGCACCACCGTTGAACTTTCCGAAGGCTTCGGAGGAATAGCGCATCCCGCGGATGTTGCTGTCGCACAGAGCGAGGGAAGAGGTGTCGGCGCAGGAAGAGGCGTGGGTGCAGGTGTTGGCGCGGGTGTCGGCGTAGGAAGAGGCGTGGGTGCAGGTGTTGGTGTGGTTGTTGGTGTGGGTGTCGGCTTAGGTAGTGGCGCGGGTGTCAGCTTAGGTATTGGCGCCTTCTTGACCATTTGCCAGAGCTTCTTCTTTCCCACCTGTGCGCAGATGAGTTGTTGACCCTTCACAGTAGTTTTCTGACCGATTTTGGCGCAGGTCGCTCCAGCCTTAACAGTTGCGGCAGAGACCGGGGTTGAGAGCGAAAGTGCGAGTGCCGCCGCTATGAGAACCCGCAGAGTACGCACCTGAACAAATTACCACTCAAATGAAAGTAACTGTGAGTTACCCGTTGCAAAAATAACGCCGCACTTCAGGCGCCGGTACTGCCTCCCCTGTGTATACGGACATTCCTTGCCCCTATCTCTTGACCACGCTTCGCCCATGGAGCAATTTCCCAGTATGAAAGCGCGGCAACTTCTAAGAATCCTTCAACGGGATCCACTCAATTATGTAGAGGTACACCAACGAAGGCGCGGATCTCATCGACTACTCAGAGCGACAGGAAGAAAAGACGTGGTGTTTTCGTTTCACGATCGCATTACAGTACCTCCTAGATTTGTGAGGAGTCTTCTAGTAACCGACATCGGCCTATCCGAGAGAGAGGCGATTCAATTGTTAAGGAGGAACGTATGAATGAATCAAAGATAGAGAGAGCAACGATCACATATTCCCTTGAAGATGGGGTGTGGTGGGCTACAAATTCGGGCGGGTTTGGACTCATCGCCGCGCACGAAGATAAAGAGCAATTACGCGAGAACGTGCGCATTGCAATTGCAGACTGCTTTGGTGAAGAAGTCGAAATTTCCGAAGTCTTCGAGAATCACGCCCCAAAGAACCAATTAACTCACTAGACGAGCGAGGCGATTGCCTTCTCGATTATTTCCAGCGCTTCTCGAAGCAAGTGCTCCGGCATCACGAGTGGTGGAAGGAAGCGAAGTACGTTTCCGTACG
>CAFBRC010000092.1_pt1 | contig 6994 bp, 6 predicted proteins | sample 7270121 | NCBI WGS metagenome assembly CAFBRC01 (sample SAMEA6814190, study PRJEB35770) | freshwater metagenome | biome: Freshwater; feature: Freshwater reservoir; material: water | place: Czech Republic | collected 2016-11-09 | depth 30m m | reverse complement strand
CAACGTGCGCTCCCTAGAGGTGGGTGATCGTGTGCTCTATGACCCAGAAGACCCCAATGGCCAGGGTGAGGTTGAGGTGCGCGGTCAGAGCTACTTCTTGCTCCGGGAGCGCGATATTCATGCCATGGCCTCCCCGCGGTTAAGTGACAGTGCCGGGACGGGCCTCTACCTTTAACCCATGTCGTTAGCCTCGAAGAAGAACCCTGCCCTGCAGATCATCTCTGCCATCTTGCTCGCCATCACCTTCTCGCTCTCGATACTTTCGGTGGGTCTTTGGTGGACTCTCCTGCGTGGGGGAGCGGCCGGAGATATTTCCCGTTCGGCGGTAGCCGACCCAGAGGTGCAACGCGGACTTGCGGTGGAGTTACTCAATAAGTTTGCCGAAGGGGCGGATCCTGAAACTGCTGCGGTGATTTCCGAGAAACGAGCAGATTTAGAGCTCGCACTCGACAAAGTTCTCGCCGATCCAGCAACTTCAAAGCAGATTTCAGATATTGCAAACTCGGTAGCGGACGCGCTTGCCTCCGATCGAGGAACCGTCAGCGTCGATGTGCGACCGATCCTGACCGACGCGCTTAATGCGCTCAATACAGAGTTAGGCAATGCGAAGGTGTCGGATTCCGATCTTGCCGATATGAAGCCAATCGTGCTCGGAGAGGATTCACCACTTCCCAATTTGAGTGCCACCAAGACTTTGGCGACAACGCTTGCGGCGGTGAGTGTGCTCCTCGCGATTGGCTTCGGATTCCTCTACTTCGTATTCACTAGACGCCGGAGTTTGAGCTTCGCGATCTTCGCGCTCGCAGAGGGGGCTATTTTCTTGCTCATCTCTCTTCTCGTTCCGAGTGTTGCGAATTCTCAGGTCGGTGAAGGGCTCGCGAACTCTATCGCTGGAGTAGTGGTCTCTAAGATCTTCTCCGGTCCGCTTACTCTTTCAATCCTTTCGCTCGTTGCGGGAGCTGCGTTGATGACACTTCACATTATAAAAAGCCGTAAAGTGTCGGCATGAGAGCGATTCAAATCACCGAGTTCGGTGGGCCCGAAGTGCTCACCTTGGTTGATCTGCCGACTCCGACTACTGGTGAGGGTGAAGTTCTCATCGAAGTGAGTGCGTGCGGAATTAACTACGCAGATTCTCACCAGGCAGAGAATTCCTATCTCTCACCGCAAACCCTTCCGTTGATTCCTGGCGCCGAAGTGGTGGGACGTGACTCAACTGGCCAGCGTGTAGTGGCGCTAGTGCCTGGTGGTGGATATGCCGAAGTAGTAGCCGCACCCAAGGCCCTCACTTTTCCCATTCCTGATGGTGTGAGCGACGGTGCTGCGCTTGCCGCTATTTTGCAAGGAACAACTGCATATCACTTACTTCGCACTAGCTCTCATATGCAAAGCGGTGAGAGCGTTGTGGTGCACGCCGCCGCAGGTGGAGTGGGGACTATTGCTGTGCAACTTGCCAAACTCTGGGGAGCAAAAGTAATTGGCAGTGCATCGTCTGGTGACAAGCGAGCGCTGGTGACTTCACTCGGCGCAGACGCTGTGGTTGATCCTGAAGTTGAGGATCTCACCGCTGCCATCGTGGCCGCGAACGGTGGAAAGAAAGTAAATATCGTTCTCGAAATGGCAGGCGGAAAAGTTTTCGATCAAAGTTTGCAGGCGCTTGCGCCATTTGGACGTTTGGTTACTTTCGGAATGGCCTCTCGTTCGATGCCTGAACCCATCAATGCTGGCGCCCTCATGGGAACTTCGCGCGCAGTGATTGGGTTTTGGTTAGTGCACTGCATGGCTCGCCCCGATCGCATGATTGCTCCGCAACTTGCTGAACTTTTTGAACTCATGCAATCTGGAAAAATCAAGGCGGTTGTCGGTGGAAGTTATCCGCTTTCGGAAGCAAGGCGGGCGCACGAAGACCTCCGTGGGCGCAAGACCACTGGGAAAGTTTTCTTAGATCCAAAGCTCTAGACCAGTAGCGAGTTAAGAAAGTGAGCGCTATGAATAGATTCAATCGATGGCTCGGAGCGAAGATCACCGATCTCGTGGGCACGATGTGGTGCGCCTACCTCTTCGCGGCAATCGCACTCATCTCGCTGCCCGCCGCAATCTCTTCACATAGCTTGATCATCATCGTGGCGTGGGTAGCGCAGACCTTCCTCCAGCTGGTCTTGCTCTCCATCATCATGGTGGGCCAGTCAGTCTCGTCAGAGGCGGTCGCGCAGAAGATCACGGAGACGCATACGGCGTCCTTGGCTGAGTTCGAGTTGGCCAAGGAGGCGCGCGCTTTTGCTGCCGAGGAACTTCGAGAGCTCAAAGCAATCACCGCAGCGGTCCACGCCAAGGTGCATCAAGCGGAGTAGAGATTTTTCGGGCAATTTCTGCGAAAACCCTGCGAACCCCACGGGGATTGGCAGAGCCATCACAGGGATTTCACAGAAATTCGCTGAATTCTCGTCCGTATGACTCAAGGCAAAATTCGCGTACTCCTCGTCAACCTTCTCCTCATTGCAATCGTCGCAGCGGCCGGCACCTGGGGGTGGAAGAGCCTTCACCCCTCGGCAGTAGTGGAGAGCGCCCCGCAGACCACCACGGTGAGCACGGGAGCGATCACGGCCTCGGTATCGGCGAGCGGAAAAGTGGTGAGCCCCGGAGATATTGCGGTGGCCCCTACGGTGAGTGGAACCTTGATTGCGGTCAATGTGGCGGTCGGCCAACACGTCACCCAGGGACAGGTCTTAGCCCAAGTGGATCCAGCAAGTCAGAAGCAAGCCCTGGAACAAGCGATCAACGGTCAGACGAGTGCAAAGAATGCGCTCTTCAATGCCCAGACCGCACTTGATAAATTGAAGAAAGTAAAGACGGCCGATGAAATCAAGCAGGCCGAACTTCAACTAGCTTCGCAGAAGGCAAGTGTTGATACTGCGCAACAAACTCTTGATGACCAAACGGTGCTCTTGGCCGCCAACGTCGCTACATACCAAGCGAGCGTTGATGCGGCGAAGAAGTCACTTGACGACACCACCGCCAATCAAGCAGATGCGGCCGTGGGATATCAGAATTCAGTCGATGCTTCGAAGACGAGCCTTGATGCTTCGCAGACCACATTCGATAACTACTCTCGAATCTTTTCCGGACTCACTTTGGAGTTTTGTAACTCGCTCTCCGTTACGTCTAGTAATTGCTCAACATATTTGAGTAATTACAACTCGCTACAGAGCGCGAAGAACTCGTATAACAATGCGCTCTTGAGTCAGAAGACAAGTTTGAAGAAAGATGCGCAAACACTGGCGGGCTTGCAAGTTGCCTACCAAAATGCGCAGACAAGTCAAACAACGAACTTGAAGAAAGACGCAATTTCACTCGCAAATTATAAGAAGGCTGTTGTCACGGCAAAGGCAGCATTCGATCTCTATGTCACGACTCAAGCGATTGCCAACGCACCTGCTACGCAGGCAGATTTGGATGCTGCTCAGCGAGCGATCGATGCGGCGGCCGCTGGTATCAAATCAGCTCAAGCATCGTATGACACGGCAGCTCGTAACCTTGCAGGTACTACCGTGAAGGCGCCCGTAGAGGGAGATGTCGCATCTATATCTGCGACCGTGGGGCAGAACGCTCCGACCGCAACGAATAAAACCGGTGGAGTTGTTTCGGGCTTTATCGTGTTGACGAATGTCAGCGCCCTCCGTGTGCAGGCAAGTTTCTCTGAGGCCGACGCTTCGAAGATCGTGGCCGGCCAAAGCACGAGTTACTCCTTCGAGGCGATGCCAACCGTTACGGCGTCGGGCTTGGTGGCTCGAATCGATATCCTGCCCACTACTACCAATAACGTAGTTACCTACACGGTCGACATGGATATCACGGGCGGAGTGCCTGGGCTTAAGCCTGGCATGACTACAACAGCCACCATCACTACTGGAAATGTCCCGAGCGCGCTTCGAGTCACTGCGCAAGCAGTCACTACTCGTGGCACGACCTCGACGGTGCGCCTAGTAAAGACGATCAAGGGAAAGCAAACCTTCACTACGACTCCAGTGGTAGTGGGACTTAAGGGTGACTCCTTTGTGGAGATTCAATCTGGCGTTAAGGAAGGCGACATCGTCGCTCTCAATGCCGCCGCGCAATCCACTATCTCTAGCAATGGTTTTGCAAGAGGCGGGGTCCCTGCTGGAATCGGAGCTGGCGGTGTAACTGTCGGCGGCGGTGGCGGCGGTGGCGGCGGCGGTGGCGGCGGAGGTCGCAACGGATGACAGCCGTTATCGATGTCCGTAACGTCATCAAGCGCTACGGCGTAGGGGATGCGGCCATCTTTGCCCTCAACGATGTTTCATTGAGCATCGAACAGGGGGAGTACGTGGCGATCATGGGGCCATCTGGCTCTGGTAAATCCACGCTTATGAACATTATGGGCGCTCTCGATAATGTGACTGCTGGAGAATATTTTCTAGATGGAATCGACGTCTCTTCCCTTGGCGAAAATGAACTCTCAATTGTGAGGGGTAGAAAAATCGGTTTCATCTTTCAATCATTTAACTTGGTTCCCCGTACATCAGCGTTAGCCAATGTGGAATTACCGCTTGCTTACCAAGGGATTAAATTGAAAGAGCGCCGAATGCGTGCATTGAAGGCGCTTGATCTCGTGGGTCTCTCAGATCGTGTCAATCACGAACCGACTGAGCTCTCTGGCGGACAACAACAGCGGGCGGCAGTTGCACGAGCCCTCGTTACGCGGCCCGCCCTTTTGCTGGCCGATGAGCCGACAGGTGCTCTTGATTCCAAATCGACGGAAGATTTACTCGATCTCTTTGATCAAATTAATGAGGCTGGACGTACGGTTGTCGTCATCACGCACGAGAATGATGTGGCAGCGCGTGCAAAACGTATTATTCGTATGCGAGATGGAAAAATTATTGAAGATGTTCTCAACGCGAAGAAGATCGCATGAACATTTTCGAAATCATTCGCTTCGCGATCAGAGGCTTAATCGCGAATGGTTTGCGTTCTGCTCTTACTACGCTCGGAATTCTTATCGGGGTAGGTTCTGTGATCGTGCTTACCGCTGTTGGTAACGGCTCAAGTAAGGCAATCTCTTCAAGCATTGAAAAATTAGGAACCAACACCATCACCGTTCAGCGGGGTGGTGGTGGCTTCGGTCCCTCAGCTAGAAATCGTCAAGGAGCGACCAAACCGCTTACTGTGGCCGACACGATTGCACTCGTGGATCCGGTGAAAGCTCCTCATGTGAAGCAGGCCGCGCCAGTGGCAAATGCCAGCGGAGTCACCTGTACTAATGGTGCAGAGAGCTCTTCACCTTCCACATTCTCTGGAACATGGCCGGCGTACTTCGAAGCGAGTAACACTCCCGTCCATATCGGCACTTACTTTACAAACGACGACGTCACTGAAGGTCGTCGAGTTGCAGTCATAGGGAAAACGACGGCAACTGAACTCTTCGGCACAGACTCGCCGATTTCTAAAGTTATTCAATGCGGTGGAATTCCATTTACCGTCGTAGGCGTTGCGGACACAAAGGGCTCGAATGGTTTTCAGGATGGCGATAGTTTGCTTATTGCGCCGGTAACCGCAGTTCAGCGAACGTTAACTGGCTACCAATCACTTTCTTCGATCATTGTGCAAGCAAAATCTGCCGCAGTGCAAGATCTCGCGCAGAACGAGATTCAAGCGATTCTCGATCCACGCCACTTGGTCAAGAGTGATGCAACCCGCGATTACCGACTGCTCAATCAGGCAAGCCTTTTGCAAACAACTTCTGATACCAATCAGGTCTTTACCGTTTTACTTGCTGCGGTCGCCGCCATCTCGCTTCTCGTCGGTGGTATCGGTATCACTAACATCATGCTGGTCACCGTGGTTGAGCGCACGCGTGAAATTGGTATCCGGAAAGCGATTGGTGCGCCGCGAAGTGCCATTCTCGGCCAATTCCTGATCGAGGCCACCATCCTCTCGCTTCTCGGCGGTGTACTTGGAGTGATTGCCGGCTTTGTCGGTTCACACTTCACCATCGTGGGGGTGAAGCCTGTCATCGTGCCCTCTTCAGTCTTCCTAGCTTTCGGAGTGAGTGTCCTGATCGGACTCTTCTTCGGTGGTTACCCAGCAAGTCGCGCAGCATCCCTACGACCGATCGAGGCACTTCGTCATGAGTGAAGAATTCGATATTTTCGCTACTCCCGCCCAGGACAATCTGGGTGAAGAATTAGCGAAAGGTAACTACCGCTGGGTGAACAAGTACACCCGGGTGTTAGGCGCGCTTGTGCTCTTCGTTGGAGGCGCGGCAACTGGCGTCTGGTACTCACAACATCAATCAAGTTCCACCACAGTGACTGCCGGCGGCGCCACGCTTCGTAATCTTGCGGGAGCCTCCGCTTCAGGTGCTGGAGCAGCGTTTGCTGGCGGAGGTAGTCGACGCACTCGGGGCGCAGGTGCAACTGGCGGCTTTGGTGGCGGTGGATTTGGTGGCGGCGCAACTGCTGGAACTATCACGAAGATTGATGGCACCACCATCTACCTTCGTGGCGCTGATGGACAGGCAATTGTGGTGAAGGCGAGTGCGACAACTCCAGTCACAAATACGACTTCAGAGAAGATTGCGGCGCTTAAAGTGGGCGATGCGGTCACCGTTCTTGGAAGTACTGGAAACGACGGAACAGTAACTCCCACAACAGTAAGCAAAGGCGCGCTTCCGGTGGCCGCTCTCGCCGGTGCCAGTGCCGGTGCCAGTGCGGGCTTTGGTGCAGGTGCAGGTGCTGGTGCTGGAGCAGGTGCTGGAGCAGGTGCTCGTGCAGGCGGCACTGGTCAACGTGCACGCGGAACTACTGGAGGTGCAACTCCTAGCGGGGCAACATCTGCTGGAGGCACGGGAAGTGCAAATAGCGCGAAGCCTGTGGTGGGTGGTGGCGCAGGAGCTGCTGCTGGTGCCGGTGCGGGCGGTGGCGGTGGCGGTTTTGCTGCCGGTGGTGGCGGTGGTGGCGGGAGATTTAATAGT
>CAFBRC010000083.1_pt1 | contig 7512 bp, 8 predicted proteins | sample 7270121 | NCBI WGS metagenome assembly CAFBRC01 (sample SAMEA6814190, study PRJEB35770) | freshwater metagenome | biome: Freshwater; feature: Freshwater reservoir; material: water | place: Czech Republic | collected 2016-11-09 | depth 30m m | reverse complement strand
GGTGCCGTTCTCGGTAGAGAAGCCAACAAGGTGTTCGTGTGAACCTGACGGCGCTAGAGCAAAGGTCACTTTCGAATTTCCGGAAAGAGATTTCGCAACTTCAGAAAGTGTGCGACCACGGATTAACGCACTCGCACTTGTGTTTGGTTTTTGACTGCTCCAATTAAATTCGCGCACAGCTAAGCGGTATCGATCCGTGGCCGCTAAAGTTACTTTGTCGCCTTCGATTTCAACATGCACGCCGGTGAGTACAGGTAGTGAATCATCGCGGCCAGCAGCGACGGCAACTTGAGCGATCGCGTGTGAAAGTAATTCACCATCCACTTCGCCAGCTGCGGCGGGAAGAATAGGCAGAGTTGGGTAATCCTCCGCGTTCATCGTGGGGAGTGCGAAACGCGATGAACCACACGTGATATTGAGACGGGATCCTTCTAAAGCAAAAGTAATGGGTTTGTGTGGAAGCGAGCGGATGACGTCGGTGAAGAGACGACCTGAGACAACAGCTTTCCCTGGTGCATCTACCTGCGCGGTGACTTCTGCCTCGCCGGAGATTTCTTGGTCGTAAGCAGCAAGGTGGAGGTTCCCGGCTGCGGCCTCAAGTGAGATGCCAAGAAGGATGGGCATGATGGGTCGGCTAGAGAGGCTCCGAGAGACCCAAGCGAGTCCATCAACGAGCGCGTCGCGTTCTACGGTGATCTTCATTTGAAATCCTTCTTTAAAGAGATAAAGGTAGTCGTAGTAGTAGGCGCTGTGGAAACTGTGGATAACTGGCGTTTCCGCACCCCATACCTACTTTTTAACTTATTGCGGGTGTGGGTAAGTAGGGCTCGATCTGCTAACTCGGTAGTGAGGGTGTGGGTAGCCATCTTCTCCTCCACAGGGATACCCCTATAGAAAAGGGTTTGCCCACTGGTTACCTGGGGGTTATCCCCACTCTTATCCCCACTCTGTGTAGAAAGTAGTCGAAAACGGGCATTCAGGGATTTTCCGGCGAGAGTTTGCATACTCATCCATTCGCCCGGGTTGATTGCTTGATCCGGTTGGTGAGCTCAGTGACCTGATTGAAGATACTTCGCCGCTCAGCCATTAATTGCCGGATCTTGCGATCTGCGTGCATCACCGTGGTGTGGTCGCGTCCACCGAAGGTCTGGCCAATTTTTGGAAGTGAGAGATCGGTGAGTTCACGGCACAAGTACATAGCGATCTGGCGAGCGTTGACGAGTGCTCTTGATCGAGATGTGCCACAGAGGTCATCGAGTGTGAGGGAGAAGTAAGCAGCCGTTTGAGCCATGATCGTGCTCGAAGTAATTTCAGGACCTGATTCACCTGGGATTAAATCTTTCAAAACGATTTCAGCCAATGACATATCTACTGGTTGGCGATTCAGACTTGCAAAGGCAGTAACACGAATTAACGCGCCTTCAAGTTCTCGAATATTGCTTGAGATTTTACTACCGATATATTCAAGAACATCGTCTGGAGCATTCAATTTATCTTGGGCAGCTTTTTTACGAAGAATCGCAATACGTGTTTCAAGTTCTGGCGGTTGAATATCTGTGATCAAACCACCTTCAAATCTGCTACGTAAACGATCTTCCAAAGTTGTGAGTTGTTTTGGTGCACGATCACTAGAGATAACAATCTGCTTATTTGCGTTCTTTAGAGTGTTGAAAGTGTGGAAAAACTCTTCTTGGGTTCGTTCTTTATTCTCTAAGAACTGAATGTCATCAACAAGGAGAATGTCTACATCCCGATAACGGCGTTGGAACGCACTCTTTTTATCGTCACGGATTGAGTTAATGAAATCATTAGTGAACTCTTCGCTCGATACGTAGCGAACACGAACTCCGCTATAAAGATCTTTTGCGTACGCGCCAATAGCGTGCAGTAGGTGAGTCTTTCCAAGACCAGAGTCTCCGTAAATAAAGAGCGGGTTGTATGCCTTGGCTGGCGCTTCAGCGACAGCCACTGCAGCGGCATGTGCAAAGCGATTCGAAGCACCAATAACGAACGTTTCAAATATGTACCGAGGGTTTAACTGACTATCTTCAGGAGCTTTTTCACTACTGCGCTCACTGCCACGTCCAGTACCTGGCCGTACTTCGGGTTCTGGCTCATCTTGAACTTGTTCAGCTAAAGATTCATCAACAGTGACGGCTATCCGCACATCACCTTCAATTTCGGCTGCCAACGCGGCGGTGATAGGGCCACGGAGCCGGTTTTCCAAAACTCCACGGGCAAATTCATTCGGCACTGAGAGGAGCAAAGTGGTTGCACCTCCGCGTTCCACCACACCTTCAGGCTGGGTGAGATTTAAGAAAGCACCATGTTGTGGAGTGGCTTCATTAACTCGGATAACGATCCGCTGCCAGAGGGTGGTGAGGTCGTCTACGCGCTCAGTGAGTGCACTCTCTTCCATCTCTCCACCCCATCTCTCGTTATCCACACACTTATCCACACTTATTACGGAGTTCTATCTGTCCGATATGCCCCATATAAACCGATAATATTCGCTCTTTTAAGGGTGGGAACCGTACCGCGAGAGTTTATCCCCAGGCAAGTACTTCTCCACAACCTCTGGAGCGCCCTCAGATTTCCGCTCCAATTTTTCCCACTCCCCACTTCCCAGCTCTACAAAGCAAAACGGCGTGAGTTTGACCCTCACTCGGCAGACGCGTACCTTTTTAGGTCTGTGCACTCAGCAGAGTGCCGTGATAACCCCAGGAGCCCCACTGTGACTAAGCGGACTTTTCAACCTAATAACCGTCGCCGCGCGAAGAAGCACGGTTTCCGTCTACGCATGTCGACCCGCGCTGGTCGTGCGGTGCTCTCCGCTCGCCGCGCTAAAGGCCGCACCCGTATCTCGGCTTAACGCCTCCATGCCGGTCAGCCTGACTGTCGAGTCCGTATGAAGCGCGCCGAACGTCTGCGCACAAATACAGATTTCAAACGAGCCCTCCGTGGTCGTCGTTTCGCCTCATCTGCTTTTGTGTTGCACACCGGCAGTACCGAGAGCCCAAGTTCTTCAGGGCAAGTTGGTTTTATTGTTTCTAAGAGTGTCGGCAACTCTGTTGTTCGCCACCGGGTTGCTCGTCAATTAAGAGCCATTATCTCAACTCGAGTTAGTCGTCTTAACCCAGAAGATCGTTTTGTGGTGCGCGCATTACCTGCGATTACTACGCTGCCTTATTCACAAATTGAAGCAGAGATCGAATCAGCCCTTATTTCAGCAGGCCGCGCATGAAGAGCCTTGCCCGCACTATCGCCATCTCACCGCTTCGGTTTTACCAAAAGTTTATCTCGCCTGGTTTAGCTCCCCGTTGTAAGTACTACCCATCATGTTCTTCATATGCCATCACTGCTATATCCACATACGGTTTACGTGGTGTGGGCATGGCCCTCTGGCGCTTACTCCGCTGCAACCCATGGAGTGCTGGTGGCGTTGATTATGTGACACCGAAAGAGACGCAGGAAACTGCCTTTAAGAGAGCCATTAATAGAGAAGGTGCCCATGGACTCCATTCTTAACCCGCTTTATATTGCAGTTTCCTTCATTATGCGGGCTTTCCACTCACTTTTTAGCGGTCTAGGTCTCAGCGCCGGTCTCTCCTGGACTCTCTCAATTGTTGGTCTTGTGATCACGATCCGCATCATTCTTATTCCGCTCTTCGTAAAGCAGATTAAGAGCCAACGCGCGATGCAGGTGTTGCAGCCAAAAATGAAAGAGCTACAAAAGAAGTACAAGGATGATCGTCAGAAGCAATCAGAAGAGTTGATGAAACTCTACAAAGAGCACAACACCAACCCACTCGCTTCCTGTATTCCGATCTTGGCTCAAGCCCCCATCTTCTTTGCTCTCTTCCGTGTCCTCAATAGTATTTCGGGAAGCCTCGATAAGTACGGCAAGTGCGCAACCACAGCCGCCAAACATGTGAATGCTGGAGTATTTACTCGCGAAGAAGTTTGTGATGCTGCGAATGCACATTTCTTAGGTGCCAAACTCTCTGAATCTTTTATGCACCCCGCAGCAAGTTCGACCTCTACGATGACGGTCAAAATTGTTACGGTAATTCTGATCATTCTCATGTCGGCTACAACGTTCACCACACAACGCCAACTGATGATGAAGGGCATGCCAGCCGCATCACTCGAGAACAACCCAATGGTGCAACAACAGAAGATTCTGCTTTACGTCTTCCCCATCATTTTTGCCGTCTCTGGAATTAACTTCCCAGTCGGTGTTCTGCTCTATTGGCTCACCACGAACTTATGGACGATGGGTCAACAGTTCTATGTCATTCGCAATAACCCCACTCCTGGCTCGCCAGCGTACGACCAATGGGAAGCGCGCCAAGCGCGCAAAAACGGTTCCAAGAACGAACTCAAGAACGACCCCACTGGATTAGCAGGTGAATTAGAGAGTGGGAGTTCAGCGGAGGACTCCTCAGAAGAGGCCACCGGTCAACGAGTACAACCTAAGAGAGCGAAGAAACCAAAGAGAAAGAAATAACCTATACCTATATAAAATAGGTCATAAAGGGTTATAAGCCCCAGATTTTGAACCTACCCTGAAGGAGCAGTTATGAGCGAGACCACTAAAGAGACCGTAATTGAGCAGGCAGAAGAGAAGAAGCCGCTCTTAACCCGCCTCGAAGAAGAGGGTGAGATCGCCGCTGATTACCTCGAGGCGCTCTTGGATATTGCTGATCTAGATGGCGATATCGATATGGATGTGGAGAATGGCCGGGCAGCGGTAGCCATCGCGGGCGGCAATTTGAGCACACTCGTCGGCCGCAATGGCGAGGTCCTGGATGCCCTCCAAGAGCTCACTCGACTTGCGGTTCAAACAGTGACCGATGAGCGCAGCCGCCTCATGCTCGATATTGAGGGCTACCGGGTACAACGTCGCGAGGAGATCGCCGAAGCGGCCCTGCGCGCAATTGAAGAAGTGAAGAGCACCGGAACCGCCGTCCGCATGGCGAGCATGAACCCCTTTGAACGGAAGATCGTTCATGACACCGTGGCCGAATCCGATCTCACCAGTGAGTCTGAGGGTGAGGAACCCAACCGCCGGGTAGTGATTCTTCCTGCCTAACGTTTCACGTGAAACACCCTCAGAAGGGGTGCTCACCCATTACTTCCCCACGCAGAGCAGCGAGATTAAAAGCTATGCGGAATTACTCCTCACCGCGGGAATTGAACGTGGCCTCATGGGGCCACGAGAAGCACCAAGGATGTGGAGCCGCCACATCCTTAACTCTCTCCTACTGACTCCCTTTATCTCTGAAGGTGCCACCGTGATTGATATCGGTAGCGGGGCCGGGCTTCCTGGGATCCCTTTAGCGCTAGCTCGCCCCGACCTCCAGGTGACGCTCCTAGAGCCACTTCAACGCCGGGTAGATTTTCTAGAAGAGGTGAAGATCGAGTTAGGGCTCGACATCACCATTATCCGAGGCCGTGCCGAGGAGGCCAAGGGTGCATATCAAGTGGTCACGGCGAGGGCGCTCTCTGCCACGGAGAAACTCCTCCCTCAAATCTGGCATCTCATTGCCCCCGGCGGCTCCTTAGTTGCACTGAAAGGGAGCAGTGTCGAGGAAGAGGTGCGACAGGCAGAGAAAGTGATCTCCCGTTTAAAGCCCGATACGGTCGTCATTGAAGAGCCCTATCTTGAGGGAATCGAGAGTGGCAAGATTCTGATTGTGCGAAAGGGGGCCAAGTGAGTGTTTCACGTGAAACACGGAGCGTCATTGGTATCCGTCGCCTGAAGGAGCGGATGCCCGCCCCGCCCGCTACCCGCATCTTCACAGTCGCTAACCAAAAAGGTGGGGTCGGTAAGACGACCACATCGGTCAATATCGCTGCCGCCCTAGCGATGGGCGGCCTCAAAGTCCTCGTCATTGACCTGGATCCACAAGGAAATGCCTCCACCGCACTCAGTGTGGAACACCACGACGAGGCTATTCCCGGCATGTTTGAAGTCTTGGTGGAGTCCCGCCCACTCGCCGAAGTCATCGTCAAAGTACCTGGATTTGATGGGTTGGAGTGTGCGCCAGCAACCCTGGACCTGGCCGGGGCTGAGATTCAACTAGTCCCCATGGTGGCGCGTGAAAATCGCCTCCGTCGCCTCCTAGAGAGCTATTTATCCCTGCGCGAAGCCGCTGGAAATAGAGTCGATTACGTCTTTATTGATTGCCCTCCCAGCCTTGGATTGCTCACCCTTAACGCCTTAGTGGCGGCTGAAGAGCTCCTCATCCCCATTCAATGTGAGTACTACGCACTCGAGGGCCTCACCCAATTGCTCGGCACCGTCCGATTAGTGACTGAACATCTCAATCCAGGACTCAATCTCTCCACCATCTTGCTCACCATGTTTGATGGGCGAACTCGCCTAGCTAATGACGTGGCTGAGAACGTACGGGAACACTTTCCGGCCGAGGTACTTACCTCAGCAATCCCCCGCAGTGTGCGACTCTCAGAGGCGCCTTCTTATGGCCAAACCGTGATGACTTACGACCCACTCTCACCTGGCGCAGTGGCCTATCTGGCAGCTGCCAGAGAGATCGCCGAACGCGCCATCGATATCAAAGGAAGTAGCCATTCATGAGTGGAAAGAAGGGTGGACTAGGCCGCGGCCTTGGAGCGCTAATCCCTAATTCTTCATCGAGTAAGCCGGTGGAGAACTCTTCCTTAAAAGAGGTAAAAGCCCAGGTCAGCAAGGTATCCACAGACACCTCCGAGCCTGTGGATAACTCTCAATCTTCACTCGAGGGTTTAGTCCGTTTAGCCACAGTTCCCCTCACTAGCATCTCCGCTAATCCAAGGCAGCCACGACAGATCTTTGAGCCCGAAGCCCTCGCTGAACTGACTGCGTCGATCAAAGAGGTCGGTCTTCTCCAACCGCCGGTCGTGCGCGCACTCGCTCACGGTAAATATGAATTGATTATGGGTGAGCGTCGACTGCGCGCAAGTAAAGAAGCCGGCCTTACCGAAATAACTGTCATCGTAAAAGAGACTGCGGATGATGACTTACTTCGAGATGCTCTGCTCGAGAACTTACATCGTGCGCAACTCAATCCATTAGAAGAAGCAGCTGCCTATGAACAATTGCTGAAAGATTTTGGTTGCACACAAGAAGAACTCGCTACTCGTATTGGTCGTTCACGCCCACAAATTTCTAACACTCTACGGTTATTGAAATTGCCACCCACCGTTGCCAAGCGAGTCGCTGCAGGCGTGCTCTCAGCAGGGCATGCACGAGCACTTCTCTCACTATCTACTTCCGAAGAGATAGAGAGACTAGCAACGAAGATTGTGGCCGAAGGTTTGAGTGTGCGCGCAGTTGAAGAAATTGTCGCAATGGGCGGATTAGAAGATGAGAAGAAGGCGCGAACAAAGCATGCCCGTCCTTCATCGCCACGGCTTGCAGAAATTTCTAGCCGGCTCTCTGATCAATTAGATACTCGCGTCAAAATTGAATTAGGCCGCAGCAAAGGAAAGATTTCGATCGAGTTT
>CAFBRC010000057.1_pt1 | contig 9696 bp, 10 predicted proteins | sample 7270121 | NCBI WGS metagenome assembly CAFBRC01 (sample SAMEA6814190, study PRJEB35770) | freshwater metagenome | biome: Freshwater; feature: Freshwater reservoir; material: water | place: Czech Republic | collected 2016-11-09 | depth 30m m | reverse complement strand
TTAGTGGTGACCTTAGTGGTGACCTTAGTGGTGACCTTAGTGGTGACCATGGCCATCTTCGAGTTCGAGAAGCTCTTTCTCGGTGGGCTTCTGAACTTGCTCCCCGTACATGCCGCGCGAGAGGCGTGCGCGGAGTTTCTCTTTGAGAGATCCGGGACGAACCACACCATGAGCATCCTCGAGTTGCAGTTCAACAACTTCAGGTTGTTCGTGGTTAGTGAGTGAGTAACGGGAGTATTGATCGATGGGCTCGTGCACCTCGATGAATTCACCGCTGGGAAGCATGACTAGGCGACCGCTCTCACGACCGTGGAGAACCGTGTCGCGATCCTTGTGCTGCAAGCCGAGGCAGATGCGCTTGGTGACAAAGTATGCGATCGGTGGGAGCACGAAGATACCAATACGAGAGAACCACATAATTTGGTTGATGGAGAGTCCAAAGTGTGTGGCGAGGAGATCGTTTCCACCGTTGATCAAGGTGACCATCGTGAAGGTGAGTGCCATCGCACCGACTGCTGTGCGCGTAGGTGCGTTGCGTGGACGCTCAAGAAGGTGGTGTTCGCGCTTATCGCCAGTAACCCAGGTTTCGATAAATGGCCAGAGAGCTAAACCAGTGAACATGATTCCAGGGGCGATGAGCCCAGGGATCAGAATGTTCCAGGAGATGGTGTGTCCAAACGCGTGCGTCTCCCAATTCGGAGCCATACGTACGAGACCGTCGAGCCATCCCATGTACCAGTCAGGCTGCGATCCTGCTGAGATTTGTGAAGGATTGTAAGGGCCGTAGAGCCAGATCGGGTTGATGGAAGCGACCGCTCCTAAGAAAGTGGTAATTCCAAAAACAATGAAGAAGAAGCCGCCCGCTTTAGCCATGTAAACCGGCAGAAGTGGGAAACCCACCACGTTCTTATTGGTGCGACCAGGTCCTGGGAATTGGGTGTGCTTCTGGAACCAGACGAGGAGCACGTGCGCAGTGATCAGCGCAAGAATAATTCCTGGCACGAGGAGTACGTGAATGGTGTAAATGCGGGAGATGAAAATAGTTCCCGGGAAACCACCACCGAAAAGGAAGAAGGCAAGATAGGTGCCCACCAGCGGGATAGCTTGAATAATTGCTTCGGCGATACGAATGCCAGTGCCTGAGAGCAGATCGTCAGGGAGTGAGTAACCCAAGAAGCCTTCGACGATGCCGAGGGTAAGCAGACCCACGCCAATGATCCAGTTAAATTCACGTGGCTTGCGATAAGCGCCAGTGAAGAAGACGCGCATCATGTGAACAACCATGGCGGCTAGGAAAATAAGTGCTGCCCAGTGATGAATTTGACGCATCAACATGCCGCCGCGTACATCGAAAGACATATCTACGGTCGAGGCATACGCCTGAGACATAGAAAGACCACTCAGTGGTGCGTAATTTCCTTGGTAGATGATCTCTTCCTGTGAAGGGACGAAGAAGAAGGTGAGGAATGTTCCGGAGAGAAGCAAGATGATGAATGAGTACATCGCGACTTCGCCGAGCATGAAAGACCAATGGTCAGGGAATACCTTGCCCAAGTTCTTCTTGAGGGCGCGTCCTGCGCCAGTGCGTTCGTCTACGAAGTTCGCGATGTTTCCACCTATGCGCTTGCCTGCTGACATTATGAACGCTCCCAGAAGCTAGGTCCGACTGGCTCAGTAAAGCCTTGTTTGGCGACGAGATAACCTTCGGAGTCAACTGTGATTGCCAACTGCGGAAGTGGGCGAGCGGCTGGTCCGAAGATTACTTGCGCACCGGTTTCAACATCGAAAGTTGATTGGTGACAGGGGCAGAGCAAGTGGTGGGTCTGTTGTTCATAGAGGCCCACAGCGCAGCCCATATGGGAACAAATCTTGGAGAACGCGATGATGCCATCGTGTACCCAATCTTTGCGATCGGCTGGAAGATTGAGATCTTCAGGTCGAAGACGAACGACGATCACTGCGTCTTTGACCAAATCGTTCAGTGTGATCTCGCTACCCTTCGGCAACTCTGGAAGTACGTGTGCGACCGCACCTACTTGAAGGTCGGCGGCTTTGAGAACGATCCCACCGGGGTCTGTAATGAGGCGACGGCCTGCAGCCCAGTTGGTGGTCTCTAATTGTTTGCGAGGTAGTGGCCCCATGTCGCGCAAGAAGAGGATAGGCGTGAGCGTGACTAGACCCATCGACCCGAGAAGGGTGCGCTTGATCAGCGATCGGCGGCCAAGGCCAGCAGCTTCTGCCCCTTCATGGAAGACCTCGATGACACCTTGGCGATCTTCGTCGCTGGAACGGAGTTCATGGCGCTCCTGAATGACTTCGTGATCGGGCATCAAGGTCTTAGCCCAGTGAACCGCACCTGCGCCGATGAGAAAGAGTGAGAGCGCGAGAGTAAATCCAAGAGCGAGTTGTTGTGCTTGTGTGGAACCAAAGAGCGGGATAAAAATGAAGACGTCTTTTTGGATACCTACGAAAGATGCAATAAAGGCGATGGTGCTAATCGCAGAGAGGCCAAAAAGGATGGCAACTTGGCGTTCTGCCTTCTTTGCCATCGCAGGCTCGGTATCGGCACGGCGATAAACGTGGGGAGGAAGGCCTGGATCAGAGAGTGGCGAGAGCTCTGTAGAACTCTCATGTCCGCCATGTGAATTGCTCATTTAGATTTCGCTCCTAGCCAGACGGCAACTCCAATAAGTAAGCCAAGTCCTAAGACCCAACCGACAAGACCTTCAGTGACGGGACCAACTTTGCCGAGTGAGAAACCGCCTTGGCCCTTCTCTGCATCTACACCCTTGAGGAATTTGATGATTGAAAGTTTTTGCTCTGGGGTAAGCGCGCGATCACCAAAGACTGGCATTGATTGCGGGCCGGTGAGCATGGCTTCATACATTTGCTTCACTTCAACACCCATCAACGTGGGCGCGTACTTTCCTTCAGTGAGCGCTCCACCTTGACCGGCGTAGTTGTGGCACATGGCGCAGTTGGTACGGAAGAGTTGGCCGCCTTGGGCGATATTTCCATCGCGTTCGTAATTGAGTTGAGCAGCATTAGGAATCGCCGGACCGGGAGAAAGGCTAGCCACGTAGGCAGCCAAAGCCGCGGTCTCTTCAGCGTTGTAGACCGGCTTCTTGCGCATTGCTTGTACGCCGGCATCGGCCATCGGCATGCGACCGGTTCCTACTTGGAAGTCGACCGCTGCTGCACCTACACCAAGAAGAGTGGGAGCTTTGGTGGAACCTTCCGCGTTGAGACCGTGGCAGGAAGAACAACCTTTGAGAAATATTTGACGACCTTCTTCTACCGCTTGACTGCGGGCGTTTGTGGCAACCGCAGCGTTTGAAGGCGAGAGGAGGGTGTATCCAAAACCGATAGCAAGGAGCGCGATGCCCAATACAAGGCAGTGCGCTATTGGATGGCGGCGATGACGCAGAATCTTTTTCACTCGTAGCCTTACTTGATGAGGTAGATAGTGGCGAACAATCCGATCCAGACAATGTCAACGAAGTGCCAGTAGTAAGAGACCACGATCGCTGAGGTCGCTTGAGAATGGCCAAAACGTCGAGCCTTGAAAGTACGCGCGAGGAGAATGAGGAAGGCGACGAGGCCACCAGTGACGTGTAGTCCGTGGAAGCCGGTCGTCAAATAGAAGACTGAGCTGTATGCGTTTGTAGAGAAAGAGAGACCCTCGGAGACCAGGTTTGCGTACTCGAAAATCTGTCCGCCGACGAAGAATGCGCCCATGAGGAAGGTGAGCGCAAACCACTCGGTCATACCCCACTTGCGAAAATCTAATGCGCTACCTGTGCGACGTAATTGGAAACGTTCGGCCGCGAAGACGCCGAATTGACAGGTAACTGAGGAGAGCACCAGAACCGTGGTGTTGAGTGTCGAGAAGGGGATGTTGAGCATCCCGGTCGATTCAAGCCAGACCTTGGGACCTTGTACCGAGCGCGCGGTGAAGTACATCGCGAAGAGCGCGGCGAAGAACATCAACTCACTAGAGAGCCAGACAATGGTCCCGACCGCAACAAGGTTGGGACGGTTGGCCGGAGCAGTGCCGGACTCTGAGTGTTCAAGGGTGCTAGTCACACGTGAATTATGGTGGATAAAGTGCTAAAAAGCCCGCTTCGGGAGCGTTCCCGGCGAGGTGAACCAGGTCACTCTTTGTCAGCCCGAATTCCGCCTTGATGGGGGATAAGATATTCCCGTGTCTCACACTCAAACAGATGTGCTCTCCGGCCCCGCTTCGAAGGTACCTGCCGGGAGTACTCGAGTATTGGTTTATAGCGACGATTCCACGGTTCGCGCCCAGGTCATCGCCGGTTTGGGAAGACGCATAGCGCTCGATCTACCCCCCGTTGAAGCGATCGAGGTGGCCACCGGTCCAGCCCTGCTAGCTGCCATGGAAGAGTCCACCAAGGCCACCCTCAAGGGCAAAAAAGGCTTTGACCTGCTCGTTTTAGATGGCGAAGCGGTTCCCGAAGGCGGTATGGGCCTCGCCCGTCAAATCAAAGACGAATTCTTCAATTCCCCACCCGTCCTCCTGCTTGTGGGACGCCCCGATGACGCTTGGCTAGCCACCTGGTCGCGGGCTGAGGGGTACCTCGCCCACCCAGTGGACCCTTTTGCGCTCGTCTCCCTGGCTGCCAAGATCCTGCGCTAAGTACTTCCAGTCACTCAGCCCATTTCTCAGCCCATTTCTCAGCCCGTTACTGGGCCCGTTACTGGGCCCGTTACTGGGCCCGTTACTGGGCCCACTAATCAGTGAGGGCTATCCGGCTCTTGCGAAGAAGTGGGCGCCCATCATGGCCCCCACCTGTCGGCTTAATGGTGGGAATCGCGATCTCGAGAGCTTCCAAAGCATGTCGATGCGCCTGGGAGCCACGCACTGGAGCGCTCCACTCCTCTTGGACTTCCACGAGTCGGAGCCCAGGAGTCTCCACATAGCGCAGGATTCTCTCCACCTCCTCGTGTGATGAGGCCGGCAAGATGCGACTTGAGGGCGTTACTGGATCGCTGAGCAAGAGGAGCGAATCGATGGTCAGTTGTGGTGCATACCCAGGATCGCTCATGAGAGCGCCGGCAAAACGTCCATACCTAATACAGGTGAACTCCCAACCACCTTCAGGGGTAGGCAATGCGGTGATGATTTGCGGCAACCTGACAAAAGCTCTAAGTCGTTCAGCTCGTGAGGATGCGCGCAGAAACGAGGTAAGTCGGTTACGTACTTCGATCGCCTCTTCAAAACGCTCTTCACTAGCAAGTTCGCGCATTCGAATATTGGCGCGGTCCACCACTAGAGATGCGTCGAGCGTAAAGAGATGGCGAGCAACATCGACGATTGCTTCGTAATCATCAGTGGATTGATCGCCGATGCACGGGGCTCCACACTTTCCCATCCCGGCTAAGGCGCAAGCACTCGACTTCTTCTGACTAGCAATGGTGATGCGGGGGGTGCATTGGCGCAGGGGGAGCACTTCATAGACACATTCGATGGCGAGTTGAGCATCGCTTCGAGAGGCGAAGGGGCCAATCCACTGGTCGTCTATCTTTTCAATACCGCGTGCAACTGTAAGCCGGGGAAAGCGCTCGCGGGTTAAATGAACCCAATGGGATTTACTCTGTTGCTTCGATCGGCGGTTGATACGCGGTTGGAATTCTTCAATGAGGCGAAGCTCTAAAACACTTGCTTCAAGCGGCGTGCGGCAGATGATTGTTTCGACACTTTCAGCAATTGCAATCATGTCGATGATGCGTCGGCGTTGCTCAGATGCAGTGAAATAAGAGCGAACTCTATTTCGCAAATTATTTGATACTCCGACATAAAGCGGTACGCCCTTGTTGTCTTTAAAGATATATACACCACACGTTGCCGGAATGTCTTCTGCAAGGTATTTCTTCTTCTTTTGCGCAGGTGTGACGCGGTGAGAAAATTCGCGCAGGTCAGACAAGGTAGAAACTCCGAGATTTCCTAATCTTGAAATCAGGCCGTGCAATACATCTACGGTGGCGCGAGCGTCGTCGAGTGCGCGGTGGTTTGGCGTGGTTGCAGCACCGAAGAAAGGCGCGAGAGTGCCGAGTTTGCAATCCTTCACTTCGTCCTTGCTTAGAATGGTTCGGGCTAACTTCGCAGTATCTAAGGTTTCGTAATTGGGCCACTCAATTTTCAACTGGGCACTTGCCGCTTTGAGAAACCCAATATCGAAAGGCGCATTATGTGCGACGAGCACTGCGTTGTCGGCGTTGTCACAGAATTCAAGGAAAGCTGGAAGTGCACTTTCGATCCCTGGCGCCAGCGCTACCATCGAATCTGTGATGCCGGTAAGAACAGTAATGAAGACGGGGATCGGCCCTCCGGGATTAACAAAAGTGCGAAATTCTCCGAGCACTTCACCCGCTCGTACTTTGACTGCGCCGATTTCGGTGATGGCAGAAGTGGCTGGTGATCCACCGGTGGTTTCTAAATCGACAACAATGAACGTGGTTTCATGGAGGGGTCGACCAAGATCTTGAAGCGAGAGTTGATCACTCATGTGGAGCCTTACGCCCATTTCGAATTTTACTGAAGAGCGAAATGATTGCCAGCAGCGCGAGTAGAGAAATAATGGAAATGAAAATTACGTATACCTCTGTCGGTACGTGACGGGCGGACACCAAGATGTATAGGTCGGGGAGTAAGAAGGCGATCGCGGCGATGACGCCCCAAGTACGTGCCCGAGAAAACTCGCGATCGATCACCGAGGTGACTAAACGAGCCGTTGCTACGCCGTATGGCCACGAGGAAGTGATATCGAGCGCTAGATAGAGCCACGGGTTGACGCCGTATTTACCGAGGGCTTTCCAGACCACGAAGGCCCGTCCTGCCCCATAGAGGATGACCACCATTACCCAGAGGCGTTCAAGGAGGCGGCGTTTGGCGGCTCTTGATGGGGCGGGCGTCATAACCCGAGCCTACGGTGACCCACCGACTCTCCGGGATAAGGTGACCCCCATGGCGTTATCCAAGAGTCACCACCTCCGCAGGGCGGGGTTAGCTGTTCATGCACTCACTGCGAGTGGTGCGGCGGCTGGGTTGCTTGCCTTGCAAGCCACGATCGACGGGCATATTCGCGCAGCGCTGCTCTGGCTGATTGTGTGTCAGGTGCTCGATGGCATCGACGGTCCGATCGCCCGCAAATTGGCGGTGACCGATCATGCCCCGCAATTTGATGGACATATTCTTGATCTCGTCGTGGATTACGTAACGTGTGTGGTGGTTCCTGTTGCCTTTATGGTGCGCATGGATCTCTTACCCAGCGGCTGGCAGATGGCAGTAGCCGCGTTGATAGTTTTCAGTTCGGCGCTCTGGTTTGCCCGCACTGATTTGGAAACGGAAGATGCGTGGTTTAACGGTTTTCCGGCAGCGTGGAATGTCGTTGTTCCCACTTTCCTCATCTTGCACACGGGGCGCACGTGGGCGACGATCATTTCTGTTGCCCTCTGCATATTGCAATTAACCAGCGTAAAGTTCCCACACTTGATGCGGGTTAAGGCGATGCGCGCATTCACCATCCCGATGATGTTGCTCTACTTGCTGGCGCTCACGGTTCTTTCGGCCACCTATGAGAGCGCAGATCTACTGAACGGACCTCAGTGGGCCTATTGGATGCTCACCCTGACCCCGCTCTACCTACTCTTCATTGTGGTCTGGCGAACCTGGTTTTCCCGGCGGAAGGTTTTCGGGGTTTCCATTCTCTAGTCGCTCTATGTAGAGCGGCTCTTATGGATGGGCTCGCGAAGGCATGTCAGTGGTCGGTTCTACCCTGGAGCCATGATCATCGATTGCGATACCTGTGTCATTCCCACTTTGGGTCGGGCTCACGAATGCGCTGAGTGCGTCGTCACCCACCTCTTATCCATCACTGGGGTGCCCGTGACCTCCGGCGCCTCCGGCTCATTGCCCACTCCCAGCCCAGAGCATCTGGCCGCGCTCGAGGTGCTGGTCGATTCTGGCCTCGTGCCTCCTTCCAAACATCTGAGCGCAACAGGCTAATTTCCGCCCTTGTGAGCGTAAAACACGCGCTGCACCCAGGTGAGAAGTTGATGTGAGGCGAAGCGGGTGGTTAGCCTGCCTAAATGGCGGGTCTTGGAAAGTACCGGCGTCAGGCCTATCGGTCTGCAATCGTGGGCATCACCCTGCTCACTTTGACTCTGCCTCAGGGTGCCATAGCCACGCCATCATCGATCACTGCGGTGGCTCGGCAAGTGGCCCAGCTGCAGAGCGAAGCAGCGGACGCTGCTGAAAATGCAAATGCTGCGAAGGTGAAGCTTTCTAAATTGCAACAGAAGCTCTCTGGGGTCAAAGGACAACAAGCCACGCAGAGCCAGAATGTGGATGCGCTGAAGAAGAATCTTGGCAAGATCGCTCTCCGGGCCTACATGGATGGCGGCATGGGCCAAGGCATGCAATTGCTCTTTGCAAAGGATCCGGCTGCCTATTTGGCGAGTGCCGGATCACTTGAAGTCTTAACTCGAACGCAAAGCATCGAATTGCGCAGATATTCAGTGGCAGCCCAACGCCTTCAGCAGACATCACTTTTGGTCAACGATCAGTTGAAGCAGATTCAAGTGGCACAAAAGGAATTGAGTGCGCAGGCGGCGGCCGCGCAAGGAAAATTACGTAAGGCCGAAAGTTTGCTCTCCTCGCTCAAGAGCGAAGAGCGCGCCCGTTTGGCTGCGCTGGAAGCTGCAGACGATGCGTCATCGCAGAAGAGTTCACTTGCATCGGCCAAGTTGGCTAGCAAAGTCTCTGGACGCGCGGGTACTGCCTTACGTTTCGCGCTGAAGCAAATCGGTGATCGATACTATTTCGGCGCCGCGGGTCCCACTCAATGGGATTGCTCTGGCTTAACCATGGTTGCCTTTTCGCAGGCAGGTATTTCACTACCGCACTCTTCATCGGCGCAGTTTGGTTATGGTCGTCGTATCTCTCGAGCATCACTCAAGCCTGGGGACCTTGTCTTCTTCTATAGTCGCATTAGCCACGTCGGCATTTACTTGGGTAACGGATTGATGGTGCACGCCCCACGCCCAGGCAAACGAGTGCAGGTCGCTTCCATTTCCAGCATGCCATTTCGTGGCGGAGTGCGTCTCTAATCAGATGCGCCCCACTCTAGTTGTTACTAACGATTTTGGTCCGCGGGCCGGAGGAATCGAATCTTTCGTTAATGCGCTGGTAGAGCGTCTACCTCGCGGAAGCGTTGTCGTTCATACGAGCGATCAAGAAGGCGCTCGTGAGTATGACGAACATTTGCTTCGGGAGTTTGACATCGAAGTTGTGCGCGATCCCATGAAGATGTTGGTGCCAACCCGCAATGCAACCAAACGCGTGGTGGCCACCGCCAAAAAGTATGGATGTACGCAAGTGTGGTTTGGCGCGGCGGCGCCCTTGGGTCTGATGGCACCAGCGCTCAAAAGGGCCGGAATTAGGCGAACTTTAGCCACCACACACGGCCATGAACTTTGGTGGGCAAAGGCGCCTGGAAGTCGTCAGCTCTTGCACAGAATCGGAGAGCAGGTCGACTCGGTCACTTACCTTGGTGAGTACACGCGCTCTCGCATTGCGCAGGCGCTCTCTGATCGCGCGATCGCTTCCATGCGCCAACTCACTCCGGGAGTAGATGAAAAACACTTTCATCCTGGAATCGATGCCTCCGGCTT
>CAFBRC010000054.1_pt1 | contig 10072 bp, 9 predicted proteins | sample 7270121 | NCBI WGS metagenome assembly CAFBRC01 (sample SAMEA6814190, study PRJEB35770) | freshwater metagenome | biome: Freshwater; feature: Freshwater reservoir; material: water | place: Czech Republic | collected 2016-11-09 | depth 30m m | reverse complement strand
AGAATGCGGTGCTTTTGTCATACGAGTATCTAAATCTCACTCGAGCTGAAGTACTCACTTCCATCCTGGCAGATTTTCTGAAGACTCATTTTGAATTTACGGATCCCTTGCCAGGAGTGTGGTACTCCCTCTCGCAGGTTCAATATTGGGCCTTTTATGATGTCGACAATCCAAATTACGAGCCTCCTGATTTTCCTGAGGTCGAACCTTATCAATTCGATGAAGAAATATTTCCAAATTTTGTGTTCTACGAAGAAAGCGAAGAGGATTTTGCAGGAGCTCACCAAATCTGGGAGTTTACCGATGATTTTGCTCCAATTCCACGTCCTTTGGCGATTACGAAACAGTAGGTTTCTTGAATGCGGTCGAATGTCAGCGGAGAATCTATTCAAAAAACAATTCATACCTGTGTTGTTTTCTTTCCCCGAATCCTTCGAAGATATTTTTCTTCCCCAACAATGATGGGTCTGAATGCCCATGTACACTGCTTTGCTGAAAGCCGAAAGAGGTGGACGAGTGCAAGGGAACTGGGACCTAAAAAGTTGGCGGGATGCTATAGTTGAAAGAGTCCTGATCGAGAATGCCCATCCGGATCGGCCTCTCTATCTTTACGGAGACTTTAACGCTTTTAAAACTTTTCTATAGTTTGCGAGTTGAAACTGCCAAGATACTCAAGGTCCGATTGAAGATTTATCGGTCTTTGAGCAAATTCTTAAGTTCCGAATATGGAGTTCCAGCACGACGCTTGGCGATTGCGCTAAGCGCTTCGAGCACAACTCGATTGGCAAGAAACGCCGTAATCTCTGAAGAGTCATAAGCCGGACATACTTCTACTACGTCGATTCCAACAATAGGAAGTTCTAAACAAATACGTCGTACTGCTTCGAGTAATTCTCTGCTGGTGAGTCCGCCCGGTTCTGGGGTGCCGGTGCCGGGGGCCATGCCGGGGTCGACGACGTCGATGTCGACGGAGAGGAAGACGCCTTCGCATTCGTCGGTGAGAATTCCAAATGCTTCATCCATGACGGTGGTGAGTCCGCGATGATGAATCTCTGTCATTTCGTATGACTTCATATTTCGCTCTGCCATCCATGCAAGAGTTGCAGGTTCTGGCCAGTAGCCGCGGAGTCCAAGTTGGAGGAAACGATCGCCGCGGACGGCGCCGGATTCAATGAGGCGACGCATCGGGGTGCCATGTCCGTGGAGTGCTCCGAAGTGATCTTCACCGGTGTCGGCGTGCGCATCGAAGTGAATCATCGAGACGCGACCCCAACCCTTAACACGAGCAACACCGGTGACATCTCCGGCTGCAATGGTGTGATCGCCACCGAGGATGACAGGAATAGCACCAGAACGCGTGATGAGTTCAGTGGCTTTCTCTAAGAGTGCGAGCGCACCTTCGGTATCACCGGAGAGCATGGCAAGGTCACCAGCATCAACGACTTTGAGATCTTTGAGGCCATCGGTGCGCAGTGCCATGTGAGGACGAGAGCCATCGTGAGGGAGATAGTCCGCGCCGCGGATAGCTTGCGGACCGAACTTGGCACCGGAGCGATGAGTGGTGCCGCCATCAAAGGGTGCGCCCACGATCACGATGTCAGCTCCGGCAAAGGTCTCTGGCTTGGAGAGATCGCACTTCTCCACGCCGAGGAAGGTGAAGTCCGGGCCATACATGTTGCCGATGCGTTCAAGGCTCATGGGTTAAGGGTACCTGGAGGGCTTCTCCCATTCACTCTGTCAGTGGTGGTGCGTAGGTTCAGAAGTGAGCGCTCCACGTAATGGGCATCTCGACGGGCGAAGAAGGAGTGATGGGTATGGGTTGGAACTTGGTAGCCATGGTGCTGGTGGGGGTGTTGGCGCTGCTCTTTGGTCGTGGGCCGTTGCGATGGATGTTCCTGGCCTTCATCTTTGGGTTCTGGGTGGTGCCGATCTTGGCCTTCCTGCCCTCGAGGCGCTTTAAGTACCCCGGCGAGGCGGCTTCGTTGATCGAGTACTTCCAGGTGCGTTCTATGCGGCGAGCGCTCGCGAAAGTGGATTCGGTGGAGGATTTGCTACGGACCTCTTAGTCTGGAAAAGGTTGCTACTTAAAGCTCGTGGGTATTTTCCCTACGCCATGAACAAGTTGATACATGGCGCCGCGCGATTTGGCTTGAAGATCCTGGTCTAGGAGCGGAGAGAGCCACCCGGAGGATTGACCCCGCCATGGGTCATTGACCCAGCGGTCATATGCCGCCGCATCTTCCCAAGCCGCGGTGACTAAGAGGGGGCCACCTTCAAGTGGTGCGTGGAGCTCTGTCGCAAGGAAGCCATCGATGCGTCCGGAGCGTTCAAGGACTTCCTTTTCGTGGAAATACCGAATCACGGCATCCTGGTCTCCGTTTAACGGATTGAGCATGAGAACTGTGCGGATCATGGCTTCCCTCTCTCTCGAACAAGCGCGATCTGCCGGCGAAGGGGAGTCATGACGGGGGTCTGGTCATTCGCGGCTGGGTCAGTAATATATGGAATATTACCCGCCGAGAGATGTGAGAAGCCATGTCGCACGACCTGCTCATAAAGAACGCCCTGATCTTCGATGGCCACATCCCCGATCTTCGCGAAGGCTCCATCCTGATTCGCAATGGCGAGATCGCTGCTTTCGATGAGAAGAGCGCGAGCGGTGTTGAGGTCTTTGATGCGGGTGGGCGAGTAGTTTCTCCGGGTTTCATTGATTGCCACTTCCATGCGTATGGCATCGACCTCGACATGATGCGTTTGGAATCAACACCTCGCAGTTATGTGGCGTTAAAGGGCCATCTTCGTTTGGAAGCTGCGTTGCGACGTGGATTTACCACGGTGCGCGATGTGGCCGGTGGCGATAGTGGTTTAGCGCTCGCGATTCGCGAAGGCTTAATTGAATCTCCTAACTATTACTACACCGGACCTGCGCTGAGCCAAACAGGTGGACATGGAGATGGACGTCATCCGGTGTATGACATGTGTTGCGCCGATGGCATTGGCGTAGAAGTTGTTGATGGCGTTGATCCGCTGCGCATCGCCGTGCGCGATCGACTACGCAAGGGTGCGCATGCAATCAAAATCATGGCTTCTGGTGGAGTTGTGTCACTCACCGATCCGATTCGTATTCCGCAATACTCCGGCGAGGAAATTCGTGCGGTCACGGAAGAAGCAGGGCGTCGTGGAAGTTATGTCGCCGCACACGCATACTCACCAGAGGCGATTGTGCATGCAGTAACGAATGGTGTGCGCAGTATCGAGCACGCGAACTTACTCGATGATGAATCAGCTGCTGTGATGGCCGCGCACTCTGCAGTAATGATCCCCACTCTCGTTACCTACCAGATGATGGCGGAGAAGGGCGCAGAGATCGGCATGGTCGAAGTAGCGCTCAAGAAGAACCACGAAGTATTGGCTTCTGGTAAGACGGCGATTGAAATCGCGACGCGTCACGGAATCTTGGTGGGTTTCGGTACCGATCTCATGGGCGATCTCGAATACGCGCAACTTCGTGGTTTGGAAATTCAACACGAAGTGCAAGGCACTCTTGAGTTGATGCGCAGTATTACTTCGCGCAATGCGCAAGTGATCGGTAATCCTAAGCATGGTTCGGTAGCGGTTGGTTCCTTTGGTGATCTTGTCGTGCTCGATGGTAACCCCTTCGAAAAGCCTTCCGTGCTCTGGAACATGAGCGAGGGCCGCACTGTCATTAAGTCAGGGCGCGTAGTTAAGTAACGCCTATGAATCGCAAGCGTCTGAGCGGTGACTCATTACAGAAGCCGAGCAGTCTTCGCGAACAGATCTCTACTGCTTTGCGCGCCGCGCTCATTACAGGCGAGATGTTGCCGGGGGAGACCTACTCAGTCCCGGGGATCGCGGAGAAGTTTGGTATCTCAGCTACTCCGGTGCGCGAGGCGATGCTCGACCTCACCAAAGATGGCATTTTGGTCGCACTCCCTAATAAAGGGTTTCAAGTTGTGGCCACGTCAGCGGAGACGCTTCGTCAACTGACCGAGATTCGTTTGCTGCTGGAGATCCGGGTAACGGTGGAGATCGCCAGGGCGATCACCCCGAAGCAGGTGGCTCGCCTTCGGGAGATCGCGGTGGCGATCCAGGAGTTTGCTCAGCAGAACGACCTGATGAACTTCATTGAGATGGACCGGACCTTCCATAGCGGGATCCTTGAGCTCTCCGGAAACCCCATGTTGGTGGAGGTTGCTGACCAGTTCCGCTCCCGCGCCCGGATCCACGCCCTGCCCTTTATTTTGGAGAGCGGCCAGCTCGAGACCTCGGCTTTTGAGCACATCCAGATCCTCGATGCCATGGAGCAGCGGGACCTCGAAACGGTCGCCAAGGTGATGGAGCACCACATCAACACAACCATCGATGCCGTGCTGGCGATGTCCCTGGTCAAGAAGGCAGCAAAATAGACTCATGAAAGTCAGATCGAAAGGTGAGAAATCTTTCCTCCCTACCCCTAGTCATGGGAGAAAGCCCCTCAGTAATATGTCACATGCCAGCCGAGGTTCTTCTGCTCGGTCGGCATCTCTTTGGGAAAGGTGAGAGTTCATGGCGAAAAGCGCCCGTGTAGCAATTGACGTCGGAGGCACGTTTACCGACGTCGTCACACTTGATGGTGGCAGTGGCAATGTGAAGTTCGACAAGGTGCCCACCACACCAAGTGATCCACAACAAGGTGTACTCAATGGTTTCGCCGCATCGGGTGTGAGTCTGGAAGCGGTCTCGCACTTCATCCACGGCACCACGCTCGGCTTGAACGCGCTCTTGACGCGTCGCGGAGCAAAGACCGGCATCGTCACCACGGAAGGTTTCCGTGACGTGTACTTGCTCGGTCGCACTGATCGCATTCCGATGTATGACTGGAAGTACCGCAAGCCAAAGAGCTTGGTGGAACGCCAACACATCCTGGAATTGCCCGAGCGCCTCGATTTCGAAGGCAAAGTTGTTAAGGCCTTCGATGAGAACGCTGCGCGCGCTGTCGCCAAGCAATTCATTGAACTCGGCGTGCAATCCGTTGCCATTGTCTTCCTCCACTCGTATGTGAACCCCGCACACGAGCAGAAGATGGCTGCGATCATGCGCGAAGTCGCACCAGAGATCGAAGTAACGGTCTCTTCTTCACTCTCGCGTGAACTTCGTGAGTACGAGCGCAGCAGCACGGCAGTGCTCGATGCTTACATCAAGCCACTTGTCCGTAAGTACATCGGCAAGTTGCAAGAGTCGCTGGCTGCTAAGAAGTTCAGCGGCCTCTTCTTGATGACACGCTCCGGTGGCGGGGCTATGACCGCCGAGTCTTCTAAGGAGACTCCGGTGAACCTCATCCTCTCCGGTCCTGCCGGTGGCGTACTTGGCGCCGCATGGTTTTCGAAGGCAACCGGTTGCGGCGATCTCATCACCATCGATATGGGCGGCACCTCACTTGATGCTTCTCTCGTCGTGGACGGCGAGCCACTCACTTACTTCGATGCATCCTTCGAAGGTCTTCCTATTAACTTGTCTTCTCTCTACATTCACACGATCGGCGCCGGTGGCGGTTCGCTCGTATGGATCGATGAGGGCAACCACCTTCAGGTAGGACCAGCCAGCGCAGGTGCCGATCCAGGACCAGCTGCATACGGCAACGGTGGCAAGGAAGCTACCTTCACCGATGCCGCGCTCCATGTGGGCTACCTCGGAAACGAGAACGCGCTCGCAGGAACACTCGTTCTCAACAAGGAACTCGCTGAGGGTTCTCTCAAGGTCAATGCCGACAAGCTCGGTATGGATATTGATGAAGTGGCCCGTGGCGTTATCCGTATCTCTACCATCAAGATCGTCGGCGCAGTTCGCGCGATCACGGTAGAGCTCGGACACACTCCTGCTGACTTCGCGCTCCTCTCCTTCGGAGGTGGCGGTGGCTTGGTCGGTGTTGATGTGGCTCGCGAACTCAACATCCCAACGGTCATCATGCCTCCAGGGCCAGGTGCGTTCTCGGCCTTCGGAATGTTGATGGCGAGCGTGCAGCACGACTTCTCACGCACCCGCATCACTGGGCTCGACACTGCTGATCTTTCGATCATTAATGCAGACTTCGCAGAGATGCGTAGCGAAGCAAAGGCAGCGCTCGATAATGAAGGCTTCTCCGCTAAGGAACAACACTTCACGCAGTACATGGATCTTCGTTACTCCGGACAAGAGCACAGCGTGACGCTTCCGGTTTCTGAGAAGATCGATGACGCGGAAATTGTTCACATGCGCGAGGTCTTCAGCGAAGCGCACGAGAAGGCTTACGGCCACACGATGCCAGACCCAATCGAGTTGGTATCGCTTCGTTTCTCGGCTCGCGGTGAAGTAGATGCACCAGTTCTTCCAGTGCTCACAAAGCAAGCTGGCCGCGTTCCTACCCCTACTGGCATTCGCCAGGTATATGTAGGTGGCGGAAAGCGTGCGCCTTACTCACTCTATGACCGTGATGACTTGCAATTCGGTGACACCATCGAAGGTCCAGCCATCATCAACGAACACACAGCGACCACCGTCTTCCATGCCGGTGATCGTGCTGAGCTTGGCAAGTACGGCGAAATCATCATTCACGTGGCAAAGGCGAACTAACATGATCGATTCAATTACCGTTGAAGTTATTCGGCACAGCATGTTGTCTGCGTGCAACGAAATGGCACGTAACCTCTGCCGCACTGCGTACAACACCATCGTTTACGAAATCCACGACTATGGCATCAGCTTGCACGATGTCGATGGCAACTGCATCGCAGAAGCCCCCGGTATCGCAATCTTCTCCGGCGCCAATGACTTCGGTGTGCAAAAGGGCATCGAGTTCGTGGGCCGCGAGAACTTCAAGAGTGGCGATGTTTACTTGCTTAACTACCCTTACTGGTCTGCTGCCCACACGCTCGATGCGTTGGTCTTCACGCCGATCTTGGTAGATAACAAGTTGGTCGGCTTCTCTTCGTGCCGCGTCCACTTGCTTGACCTCAAGCAGAAGGATGCCGGATACGTACTCGACTCCACGGATATGTCGCAAGAGGGAATCTTCTTCCCATGTTCAAAGATTTACGATCAAGGTGTTATCTGCGACGACATCTTCAACATCATCCGTTTCAACAGTCGATTCCCAGAACGCACCATCGGTGATCTTCAAGCACAGGTATCGGCGGTTCACACCGGCGATGTGCGCTTGAAGGAGATCGTGGCGAAGTTTGGTCTCGACTCTGTAGTAGAAGCCATGGAAGAGATCAATCAACACGGCGAGCGCCTTTCCCGCGCCGCCGTTGCTCGTCTTCCTAAGGGCACCTGGAGCGCATCAGACTTCCTCGACTCCGATGGCGTCGTTACTGATGAGCTCGTGGAGATGAAGGTCATTGTCACCGTCGAAGATGATCGCATGATCATCGACTGGCGCGGCACTAACAAGGGCGCAGCGGGACCGATCAACCTTCCAATCGGTGGCACCTTTGCGGCATCTCGTTTGGCCTTCAAATCGCTCACCACACCAGATAGCAATATCTGTGCCGGTAACTTCCGCAACCTAGAGATCCTCACTACTGAGGGTTCCTTGATGCATGCCACACCACCGATGCCTACATTTACATTGTGGACCGGATTGCTGGCACCTGAAGTTGTGACTAAGGCGCTTGCGCAAGGTCTTCCCGATGTCGTACCTGCCTGCAGCGGTGGCGATGTCTGCGACGTGATGGCTCTTGGCGTGAATCCACGTAACGGTGCTTGGTGGCTTGAAGCTACTAACGACGCTGTGGGTATGGGCGCACACTCAGGTGCAGATGGCGAAGATGGCATCATGCACGTCACTGAGCCAGGCTGCCGTAATAACCCAGTAGAAATCTTGGAGAGCAAGGCGCCAATGATGATCGAGCGCTACGGCTATCGCCAAGATACTGGTGGCGCCGGCAAGCATCGCGGTGGTGTGGGTATCGAGCGGGCGTACAAGTTCCTCGCACCTTCTACTGCGATCGTCATCAACTACAAGACCCTTACTCGTCCTTGGGCAGTTGCGGGTGGCAACGAAGGTGTGAAGAACACCGTCATCGTTCACCCGGGAACTCCGCTTGAGAAGGAAGTAAGCGTGAGTAATAACTCCTTTGATGTTGACGGTCGCATCGTCAACCTCACAGGCGGTGGCGGCGGTTGGGGTAACCCATTCGAGCGCGCATCTTCAGCGGTTGCCGAAGATGTAAAACAAGGTTTCGTCAGCGTGGGCAAGGCGAAGGACGATTACGGTGTTGTAGTCGATCCGAAGACCTTTGCGGTTGACGAGAGTGCAACGGCAGCGTTGCGCAGCAAGGTAGGGCCAAAGTAAATGATCATGTCCCTGCTGGAGTTCAAACTGAAACCTGGAAAGGAAGCAGCCCTCAAGGAAGTTTTCATTAAGCACCAAATCCTTGAGACTGCGATTCAGGTAGAAGGTTGTTGGAAGTTGGCAATGATCGCGCCACAGAACCCCGATAGCACGGTAAAGATCATCGGTTTCTGGGAAGACAACATTGCTTACCAGAGATGGATGGACCATCCGGATCGGGGAATGGCAACGGATGACCTTGCTGCACTCGTTGCAGGAGATTGGGCCTCTGCTGCACCGGCAGAGTTGTTGGATGTACCCCTTGCGGTTCCAGGGCCGCAAGCCTGGAAGTAACTCGAAATAACTCGGTAGTACTGAGCTAAAGAAAAGGACAGATACATGACTAAGAGCAAGAAGTTATTTGTAGCTCTCGCTGCAGTAGCTGCCATGTCCCTCGCGGCATGCAGTTCAAGCGATTCAGCTTCAACCACGGAGAGCAGCGCAGCTGCTGACACCCAGGTAGTAAAGAAGATTGCATTCTTCGGCTTCTGGAAGTCAAACTCCTTCACCCAAGCAGTCCTTGCTGGTGTGCAGGAAGGCGCAGCTGCTGCTGGCGCAGAAGTTGTTGACCTCAGCACTGCTGGTTACGACGCTGCGGCACAGATCAAGGCTGTACAGGATCAAACAATTAAGGGTGACGCACAGATGTACGTCATGCTTGCTTCTGATTCAGTCGGTATGGCAACTGCCGCTCAAGAGGCAATCGCCAAGGGCATCACCGTTGTGGCTGCATTCACCCCACTCGGCGCCAAGTTCGACACTCTCGAGCCACAAGTTCCTGGCCTCGTAGTTGTTGGCGAAACCCCTATCTCTAACGGCAAGGTTCTTGCTGAGATCGCCGTCGCTGCTTGCGAAGGAAAGGCCACATGCAACGTTGCCTACCTCGAAGGCTTCAAGGCGCTTCCTCTCGACAACGCACGTACCGCAGCATTCGTTGAGACCCTCAAGGGTTCAAGCGTTGCCGGTTCGAAGATCAAGCTCGTTGCTCAAGTTGAAGGTGGCTACGCTGCCGACAGCGGCAAGAAGGCTGCACAAGACGTACTTCAGGCACACCCAGAGGTCAACGTCATGGTTGGTTCTTCACAAGCAATCCTCGGCGCCACTGACGTCGTAGACACCACCAAGGTTGCCCTCATCGGCAACGGTTCTTCTACTGAGGCATACGCCAACGTGAAGAGCGGCAAGTGGTTCGGTCTCTACAACTCAGACATCAAGGGCATGGGCGTTAAGTCCGTCGAAATCGGTTTGGCACAGGCCAATGGCCAAAAGCCAAACCCAGTATTCGATACCCAAACCCTCCTTGATGCACACGGCACCAAGGCAATCATCGGTGACCTCATGGGCACCTACTCAGATCTCTCCTAATTCTCATTAGGTAGATCGATTTACATGACACGAGCGCTGTAGGAGAGTGGAGGTTATGAACTCTTCTACAGCGCTCGTTCGTGTTCAAGAACTGACGAAAACTTTTGGCGCCACCCGAGCCGTGCGCTCCGTCTCCCTCTCCTTTACTGAGGGCGAGATCATCGGTCTCGTAGGTGAGAATGGCGCTGGCAAGTCCACGCTCGCGAAGATGATGGCTGGTGTCTACACCGCTGATTCAGGAACTATGGAATTTAATGGAAGTGAAGTCTCCTTCCGTTCGCCTTTCGAGGCGCTCCGCACTGGCGTTGCGATGATGGCCCAAGAAATCATGTTGGT
>CAFBRC010000053.1_pt1 | contig 10368 bp, 7 predicted proteins | sample 7270121 | NCBI WGS metagenome assembly CAFBRC01 (sample SAMEA6814190, study PRJEB35770) | freshwater metagenome | biome: Freshwater; feature: Freshwater reservoir; material: water | place: Czech Republic | collected 2016-11-09 | depth 30m m | reverse complement strand
TGCTCGTTCAATGCATAAAGGACCGTGGTATCCAATTGCAGGCGCATTCCATCTGCCAAGCGGTTGTAAACGACGCGAGCGACCTTAGAGAAGTCCCCCTCGTCGGCCTCGGCTTGTACCAGTGATGCAACCGTAAGGACCTGAAGAGTTGAAAGCCCGAGAATTTGCGCACGCTCTTCAACTTTAAGATCGTGCAGTTTCCCCTTTGCGGTTTGAATCATTTGAGCGACCGCGGACTCTGCCGATGTTGTCTTGGGAAAGGCGTAAGTGGCCGGAAAGAGTGAACCTTCCACACTCCCCCATGGCGTTTTTGCATTCTTTAGCGCTAATCGCACCTCTTTTTCATCAAAACCTTGCGCGACCATGATTGTGATGACGTTCGATACCCGAGCGCCTTCCGGAATACGCACCACACCGACCAGAAGCTTTGTATCCAACAGCTCTTCTAATGCCAGAGCCGCTTGCTGATGGAGATGTATCTTGCGGGTTCCAGGTTGCAAGGTAAGTGATCTCTTATCCGCTGCTGCTGCATTAAAGAAGGACTCCCAAGTTTTCACGACTCCGGCTTTTGCTAAGGCATGTGCGATCTGACTTCCGGTTTCGCCTGGAGCGATAGTGAAATCAACGGCCGTTGTAGCGCTATCAGCGGGAAAATCTAGGTCCGGCGGGCGAGAGGTGAAATAGGACAAGAGGGCAAGTACGAGAGCAGCTGGAATCAAAATGAATGCCAGACGCTTCTTCATACCAACACCTCACCAGGAAGACGACCGTTGCGCTCGGCGTCCAATGCTCCTTGCAAGATGATCACTGCAGTGGCTTGATCAATGATCGATTTGGAATTCTTCGCCGTTCGCCCACTCTGTCGCAAGTGTGAGGCGGCCGACAGTGTTGTGCTGCGTTCGTCAACAAATCTGATGGGTACCTGACTGGCACGTAGCTCTTCTGCAAAAGCACGGACCAACTCGGCCGAGGCGCCCTCACTACCGTTGAGATGTCGCGGAAGTCCAAGAACGATCTCGATGACTTCTTCCTCGCGGACGATTCTCAAAATATCGGCAACGGACGTGTTCGTCGGAAGCGTTTCATAAGGTGTTGCAAGAAGCCCGTGAGGATCACAGATGGCTACGCCTACGCGCACGCTTCCGTAATCAATTCCTAGACGACGTCCCAGGCGCATTACTTGAGTGCTTGCACCGAGGTTGTGACAGCGGCTAGGGCCTCGCCAATCTTCGACACGTCGACACCGCCGCCTTGAGCGAGGTCATCCTTACCTCCGCCGCCCCCGCCGAGAACACTTGCTGCGCTCTTAGCTAATGCACCCGCGCTCGCCCCATGTGCGCGTGCGCCTTCGTCGGTCGCCACGATCATGAAAGGCTTGGAGTCGATATCTCCTGCGATCGCAACCACTGCGTTGCGTCCCTTCAGGCGCTCCTTGAGATCGAGGGCCAATTTGCGTACATCATCAGCTGAAGCTCCGCTGGGTGCGCGATGCGCGATAAGAGTTACTTCTCCAAAACTCTTTGCTTCGGCGAGAATTGCTGCGGAACCTTCCATCAACGCCGCTGCTCGTACCGCAGATAATTCCTTCTCAACCTCACGTAAACGCGTCACTAAATTATTGATGCGTTCCGGAAGTTCTTCAGTGCGTGCTCCCTTAATAATTTCAGTCAGAGAGTTGAGCAGGGTGTATTCACGAGCGAGGAACGAGTAAGCATCTCGCCCGACCAGGGCTTCTACGCGTCGTACGCCCGCTCCAATTGAAGATTCACCCAGCAATTTAACGACGCCGAGTTGGCCAGAACGCTCAGCGTGTGTGCCGCCACACAATTCGCTTGTCCATTCGCCCACACTCACCACACGCACGCTTTCGCCATATTTTTCGCCAAAGAGCGCCATGGCACCCATCGCCTTAGCTTCAGGCAATGTCATGATCTGTGAAGTAACTGCCAAGTCCTCCGAGAGAACACCGTTAACTTGCGCTTCCACCTCTTGCATCATGGAGAGCGGAATGGCTCCGGTAGCAGCAAAGTCGAAACGGAAGCGACCCGGCGCATTCTCCGAACCAGCCTGAGTTGCGGTTTCACCGAGATGCTCGCGAAAGGCCTTGTGCACCAAGTGGGTTGCAGTGTGAGCACGCGAGATGGCGTGCCGGCGGTCGGTATCAATCTTGGCGTGAGCTCCGGCGGCAACTGCAAATGAACCATCAATAACTCGCCCACGGTGCACGATCAAACCTGGCAAAGGTGATTGCACGTCATCAATTTCGATAATGGCACCATCGCTTGTTTGGATGATGCCGCCATCTGCAAGCTGTCCACCGCCTTCAGCGTAGAACGGAGTCTGCTCAAGAACGATCTCTACTTCGTCACCCATCTGGGCGCTGTCAACTTTAACGCCGCCATGAAGAATTCCGGCGACGCGGGATTCAACATCGAGTCGTTCATACCCAAGGAATTTGGATGCGCCAGCGCGTTCAAGAATTTCACGGTAAGCAGAAAGGTCGGCGTGGCCGCTCTTCTTGGCGCGTGCATCTGCTTTAGCTCGATCACGCTGTTCCTTCATCAATCGACGGAATCCCTCTTCGTCGACCGCGAGCCCTGCTTCGGAAGCCATCTCAAGCGTAAGATCAAAGGGGAATCCAAAGGTGTCGTGCAGTTTGAATACTTCGTCACCTGCGATTTGGGTGGCGCCACTGCTCTTGGTGCTCTGCGCTGCTAAATCGAAAATCTGTGTGCCAGCACGCAACGTCTGCAAGAAAGACTCTTCCTCAGAAACCGCCACGCTTTCGATACGCTTGCGATCAGTTTCGAGGTCTGGATATTGCGGCCCCATGGCAAGGATGCTGGAGTCGATCAGTTGGCTCATGATCGGATCATGCGCGCCAAGCAGGCGCATATTACGTACAGTGCGGCGCATCATGCGGCGCAGAACATAACCACGACCTTCGTTTCCAGGAGTGACTCCGTCACCGATCAACATCGCACTCGTGCGTGCATGATCCGCGATCACCCGCAGACGCACATCTGCAAGCGGATCTTGGCCATATTTAACACCCGTGATGGCGCTTGCGCGATTGAGGATCATCATGGTGGTATCGATTTCGTAAATATTTTCGACACCTTGGAGTAGCGCGGCTGTGCGTTCTAACCCAAGTCCCGTATCAATATTCTTTGCAGGCAATTCGCCGAGTATGGGATAGCTATCTTTTCCGCCACCAGCGCCGCGTTCAAATTGCATGAAGACGAGGTTCCACACTTCTAGATAGCGATCCTCATCGGCAATCGGTCCGCCTTCGCGGCCGTACTCTGGGCCACGATCGTAGTAAATCTCGCTGCATGGGCCGCATGGACCGGGCACGCCCATAGACCAGAAGTTGTCTGCCATGTCGCGACGTTGAATGCGTTCTTTCGGCACCCCAACTTGCTTATGCCAAATATCAGCAGCCTCGTCGTCATCTAAATAGACCGTGACCCAAAGACGCTCTTCTGGAAAACCAAATCCGCCATCTGCGATCGGCTTGGTAAGCAACTCCCAAGCGAGGGCGATCGCACCTTCTTTGAAGTAGTCACCAAACGAGAAGTTTCCACACATCTGAAAGAAAGACGCGTGGCGCGTCGTCTTGCCCACTTCGTCGATATCAAGAGTTCGAACGCACTTCTGCACGCTTGTTGCTCGTGGATATGGCGTTGCTAGTTCGCCAAGGAAGTAAGGCTTGAAAGGCACCATTCCGGCGTTGACAAGCAAGAGATTGGGATCGTCTGCAATGAGGGAAGCCGACGGCACGACCGCGTGGTTGAGCCCTTGGGAATTTCCGTTTTCAAAGAAGGCAAGCCAACGACGACGGATCTCTGCTGATTCCATGAAAAATTACTCCGAGTGGTTGCGACGCGTACGACGTCTGCGTGGATATTCGTCTTCGCCGCGACCACGATCGCGTGCGCTCTTACGCAAACCAAGCGAGAAGGCTGCTGCCTTCATCAACGGTCCGCTCAAAGTATCGGTGAAAGATTGTGTGAGACCTGAGATGCTCTCGGTTGTGCTTTGCACGTTACGAGTGATCGCATCGACACGTTCTAGTTGAGTGTTAGTCAGCGTGACAGTTGTGGTGACCTCATCCATGAGGGGCATGGTTTTGCTACCCACCGCCTTGATGACATTAGAGGTCTCATCTAACACTCGCCCTAATTTCATGAGAGGAACAGCGAACGCCAACACAAAGATCAACAAGGCTCCCGCGGCGACTAAACCGGCGATATCTCCAACGCTCATCTTTACTCCTGCCCTTCACCCCACAAGATCGCTTTGATCTTGGACAAACTCTGTCGAACGCGGGCCTCGAAACCGTGATCCGTGGGCTCGTAATACGTTCGTCCTTGGAGTGCCTCGGGCAGGTATGAGCCGGCCACCACACCTTCTGGATAGTCGTGAGGGTACCGGTAGGGAGCGCTCTGGCGCGATTCCCGGGCGCGATCATCGCGTAGCGCACTCGAATGGGCATCCCGAAGGTGGGCCGGTATCGGTCCGGATCTACCAGCCCGCACATCTGCAATGGCGGCGTCAACGGCAAGATAGGCGGCGTTAGATTTTGGAGCCACCGCCAGGTAGGCCGTCGCCTCCGCCAAAATGATCCGCGCTTCAGGCATGCCAATCATGGCTACCGCGTTCGCCGCAGCAACAGCAACGCCTAATGCGCTGGGGTCAGCTAATCCCACATCTTCGCTCGCACTGATCATGAGGCGACGGGCTATGAAGCGAGGATCCTCCCCCGACTCAAGCATGCGCGCCAAGTAGTGCATTGCGGCATCCACATCAGAACCTCGGATGCTCTTTATGAATGCGCTCGCCATGTCGTAGTGGGTATCACCGTCGAGTGATGCAATGACTCGATCGACTGCCTTAGCCAGAATCTCGCTGGTGAGCTCATCACCTTCGGAGAGGAGTGCAACTCCAGCTTCCAAATAGGTGAGAGCTCGCCTTGCGTCTCCTTGAGCAAAGGTGATCAATGCATCTCTCGCTTGTGCGTCCACGCGATACTTTCCAGCAAGGCCATGTGTAGCCAGGACTGCCCTGTCAATGAGCACTCCCACTTCCTGATCTGAGTGGGCTCGCAAGGTAATGAGAAGCGACCGAGAAAGCAGAGGCGTAATGATCGAAAAAGAGGGATTCTCAGTGGTCGCAGCGACCAGCGTGACAAGTCGATTCTCTACTGCCGGCAGGAGTGCGTCTTGTTGTGCCTTACTAAAACGGTGCACTTCATCGATGAAGAGCACCGTCTCCCTACCCGAGGACCCAAGATCGAAACGCGCGCGCTCGAGTGCCTCACGAACCTCCTTCACACCTGCGGAGACAGCGGAGATCTCTACAAATTCTCGAGAGCCGCTCTGTGCGATCAATTGCGCAAGTGTGGTCTTTCCTGATCCGGGCGGCCCGTACAGGATGACGCTCGACATAGACCCAGGCGCGCCATCAATCAGCCGACGCAGAGGTGCGCCTTCGCCAAGTAAGTGATCTTGACTAACTACCTCATCGCGCGTTTGCGGTCGCATGCGGGCCGCCAACGGCGCGACGCTATTTCGGGGCGAATCAAAGAGCACCACCTCAGCCTAATCGGGATTACGATCGCTATGTGGCGACGCATCTCGACTTCCCGGAATTAATCGCGGCCGCCGACAGGCTCTTTGGAATCAATAACTACCTCCGCTTCGCCATTGCACCGGAGAAATTTGCCGATGCCATCCAGGAAGAGGGAACCCTCTGGGTCACCAACTCTGAAGGGTTTGGCATCGCCTTTGGCCCCCAGGCGAACGCCCTTGCTTCATGGGAGCGCTTCACACTCCCCCGCAATGCCCCTGCGCCGGATCAATCGCACATTCGCGGTACGTGGGATTTCTTTGCACGATCATTAAACCTGCGCGAGACAAAGGCAGAGTTGCCAGAGCCGGCATCCGATGTGCAGATCGCGAATTTCCTAGAAGCGCATTCACCCGACGCATCGGTAAAACCCGGCGACCCAGAGATCCAATTATGGACCACCCTCTTAGACCAATCCGGAGAGATTTCGGCAGCGGGCGCGATCGTAAAGTGGCAATCAGGCGAATTGTGTTTGGCCTCGATTGCAACACACACCGCCCAACGAGGAAATGGTCTCGCAACTGCGCTCGTCACCACGATGGTGGAAAGGTGCGAAGAACTCGGCGCGAAACAAGTTGGCCTCGGCGTTTACGCAGAGAATTACTCAGCCAAACGCGTTTACACCAAGTGCGGATTCACTCTGATGAATGAATTCACAAGCTACTCAAGAGATTAGAGCAGGACGGGTAACGCGATATCTGGTTTGTTGTGAGCCAGATGGGCGTTGAGGGCCGCGACGTGATACTCCTCGAGCAACGTATGGTTTTCTGGACGTGAATACGGACGTCCATCAACCACTGCACCCTCAGTTCCTTCAATAACCGCAGTGACGTCTTCACCTGAAAGCGTCTTATATGTCTCGAGAGCATGAGCCACCGCTAATACTGAAGTGCGATTCGCCGCAAGTAACTCTTCTGACTTCTTCAGAAGCGTTGAAAGGTTGTCTTCGATGCGATCGGCAAGCGCCCGGCGCATCTCCTTTGCAGAATCTTCTGCACCCTTGCCTTTGCCGCCAGGTGTACCGACTTCAAATCGTCGGTTAGAGGCGTGCGAGGAGACGGTCGAACCCATTCCCCAGTGGCCCTCCATGAAGCTGGCAACCGTGGTGGCACTCTCAAGATCTCCAGAGACTCCGGACGAGTTATCGCCGCCGAAGAACATCCGCTCACCGGCCAGTGAAGCAAGTGAAACAAGAACATCTGCTTCGTATTCGCTGCGCCAATGGGTGAATTGATCGTCAGGCGGGATGCTGGCAACCATTCCAAGGTAATCGCTGCCCTTTTCAATGGTCGCAAGATCGATCGACATGTGTTGTCGAACCGTGTGCGCCATCACTGCATGACATGCCTCGTGGATTGCAACCGCATGACGTTCACGTTCGATGTATTCAACATCCTCGGGGGGCCCAAGCTCCTTTAATTGCTTCGCACGCACGACATCTGGCCAGGTGATGTATTTTCGATCGCTTCGGATCGCGATGATGAGCGCCTCATTGATGGTGTCTTTAATGGAAGCACCAGTGGCGTACGGCGTAATGGTGGCGAGCTTATCGATATCTTCTGCCGTGAGTGTGTGTGAGACCTTATCGAGGTAACCTTGATAGGTACGTACGCGACCAGCCTTGCTCGGGTAACCCACGCGATAAATGCGATCGATGCGACCTGGGCGCAACAATGCCTCATCAAGGGCTTCAGGCATATTGGTAGCCATCACCACGAGGATTCGATACTTCGGTGGCTCTTTGGGGCGCATACCTAGCACGCGACGAATGACTCGGTTAAAAAATCCGCGGGGCTTGCGTAGCCCTGACAATTCGGTGAGCAGCGCCTGCAAGGTGCCCATCCCGCCGTTACCGCCGCCACCGGCAGAACCCATGACAAAGGACTCGCGCACAAGCAGTGAAGCCGTGGTGGGAGAGAGATAATTTCCACCGTGACAGGCTTCACCGAAAATAGCCGGGGTAGGTGAAGACATTGCACCAGGTCCGCCAGCCCGAACTAATCCACGATTACCCAGCGAATCGGCTTCATCGAAGAAGACGACAACCCCGCCATAGCGCAGCGCTAACTTTCGTAATTTGCGAAAGAGACCCTTTACCTTGAGGACACCGACACCGAAAAACATATTGCTAAAGGCGCCGGGATCAACAAAGACGAAAGGCTTGCCGGTTTCACCAGCGATGGACTCGGCCATCAACGTCTTGCCGGTACCTGGAGGACCCCAGAGCAAGACTCCGCCGGGCACATAACCGCCGTGCGCTTCAATCTCTTCTGGCCGTTCCAAGAACATCAAGTTTTCGCGGATGCGATTGAGGACGTGATCTTGTCCCCACACATCAGTAAATCGCGTCTTAATGTCATCAGGAAAGTAGGTGTCGATCCCTCCGCGCGAAAGGAACCAGAACATTGCAACAAATTGGATCAAGATGAAAACCACTGCAAAGGCAAGCTGTGCGATCACAGGCATTGCAGACCAGAGCGCCTTCGGGGCATAGAAGAGCGCCTTGACCGGTGGCTCCTTGTACACAGCTCCTAGGATGACGGCGAGCAGCGCAACCCAAAGAAAGAATTTGACCGCGCGTGAAATCCGATATCTATTCCAATCACTGATCTTATGAACTAAGCGATCAACGAAAAGAAAGTATCTTCCCCATCCGCGGTGGTACGGGGCTGCTAATTCAGAAACCAAGAAGTGGAGTTGGCGCAACACCTCAATGAGGACCAGGACGAAGATCCACTTGCGTTGCAGGGACACGTTGTACGCGGCATCGGTGAAAGAGAGGATCGGATTGTCGGCCATCGAAGCCCAGACCAGTACAAACCAGACGATCGCAAAAATGATGAGAAACTTGAAGCGATCGATCGGCGTCAAATGAACGCGCGTGACGCGATCAGAATCCCTCAGGCGGCTTTCCTGGTTATCCACGAGCTCCCCTTACAACGAGCGAGGCCGAGATGGCCTCGATGGCCTTTTGATTCTTCTGAAAGCAACTCTCCGAGCAGCGCACCACAAGGAGGTACAGCGTATTGCGATCGGGCGAGAGAAGCGCGCTTTGGTCGACCACCTGGAGCGCGCCTGAGTCTTGGCTGAACGAGTAGCGTTCGTGGACGCCTGCTCCGCCCTTGAACGAGAGCTCTTCATCCAACAGGGAGGTGAAATGGGCAAGCGTGGGGTCAGCGCTCCACTTCGTGATCGGGAAAATCGCATCTCGCAAGGTATTTAACGAGACCGCATCTCGTTCGTCCGTGTAAAGATCACGCACTCTGATGTACACGATGGGAAGGTCACTGGGCTTCGCCGAAAAGACCTGCGAGGCGCTCACACGAGAAGGCGCATAAGCGGCCTGCCACCGGACCACCGCCAAACGATCTAACGCCGCCTGATCTGTATTTTTCGCCTCAAAGGTAGCGAGCACATTCTCCGGAACTTCACTCCAGGATCGCGGTACCTTGAAATAGAGGCCGTCACTACTGAGTTTTGGGTATTGATCCGTGGGAGCGCTGCAACCGACCAAAGCGCCGACAAGTGCGAACACAATGAAGGTTCGGCGCACTACCGAGATCACGTGTTTTCTTTCTAGACCTTCAACGCGGGAGCGTCGATGCCGGCCTCACGTCGTTGCGCAATTGTGATCGGTGTCGGCGCACCAGTGAGTGGATCTCCACCACTGGCTGTCTTTGGGAATGCAATCACCTCGCGGATCGATTCAACACCGGCCAAGAGTGCCACGAGTCGATCTAATCCAAGCGCAATGCCGCCGTGCGGCGGTGGTCCGTAATTGAATGCCTCGAGTAGGAAACCGAATTTGCTCTCGGCTTCTTCGCGGGTGAGCCCAATGACATCAAATACCTTCTGCTGAATGTCACCGCGATGAATACGAATAGAACCGCCGCCGATCTCTGTACCGTTGAGGACAATGTCGTAGGCATAGGCCAGGGCGCTGCCGGGATCTGTCGCAAAAGTTGCTTCAAACTCTGGCTTGGGACCAGTAAAGGGATGATGTACCGCAGTCCAACCACCATTGTCGGTCTGCTCAAACATCGGAGCATCGACAACCCAGAGGAATTCCCACTTAGAAGCATCAATCAGATCGCAACGTTTTCCGATTTCAATACGTGCAGCACCTAAAAGTGCCAACGAGGAGTTGCGGTCACCGGCAGCGAAGAAGATGACATCACCGTTCTTTGCTCCTACAAGTGAAGGCAATCCGGCGATCTCTACCTCGGAAAGATTCTTGGCAACTGGGCCAGAGAGAGTGCCGTCGTCCCCGATGACCACATAAGCCAATCCCTTAGCGCCGCGCGTCTTTGCCCACTCTTGCCAGGCATCTAGTTCGCGGCGAGCCTGCGAGGCTCCCCCGGGCATCACCACAGCGCCCACATACTCCGCTTGGAAGACACGGAAGGTGGTCTCTTTGAAATGGTCAGTAACTTCCACCAGTTCGAGTCCGAAACGCATGTCAGGCTTATCTGATCCAAAGCGCGTCATCGCGTCTGCGTAGGTCATTCGCGGCAACGGAAGTGTGATCTCGTATCCGAGAACTTCTTTCCACACTCGCGCAACGATCGCCTCACCTAGTTCGATGATGTCATCTTGATTAATGAAACTCATTTCAATATCAAGCTGAGTGAACTCTGGTTGACGATCTGCCCGGAAATCTTCGTCACGGAAACAGCGAGCAATCTGGTAATACCGTTCCATACCGGCAACCATAAGCAATTGCTTAAAGAGTTGTGG
>CAFBRC010000050.1_pt1 | contig 11251 bp, 8 predicted proteins | sample 7270121 | NCBI WGS metagenome assembly CAFBRC01 (sample SAMEA6814190, study PRJEB35770) | freshwater metagenome | biome: Freshwater; feature: Freshwater reservoir; material: water | place: Czech Republic | collected 2016-11-09 | depth 30m m | reverse complement strand
TTAGCGAGATATGTAACGACGATGTTCCACTTCACGTAGAGGGTGATAGCAGCACTTGGTGTGTATGAAGAACCCGCGGCATAGCCTGTTCCCGATCCATCGGCTGCCGAATTCCATCCGGCTGCGGTGAAACCAGCCCTTGTCATGGCCGTGGTTGCCGGCAGGGTGATCGCTCCACCGAAAGAAGTTTGCGCGAGAGCTGTTGGCGCTGTTCCAGTTCCGGAGTTTGCGCTAAAAGTCACCGTGTAAAGAGGATTCCACTTCACATAGAGGGTGATAGCAGCACTTGGCGTATATGCAGAACCCGCGGCATAGCCTGTTCCCGATCCATCGGCTGCCGTATTCCATCCGTCTGCTAGGAATCCAGCCCTTGTCATTGCCGCGGTTGCCGGCAGGGTGATCGCTCCACCAAAAGAAGTCTGCTCGCGAGCAGTGGGCGCTGTTCCTGTTCCGGAGTTTGCGCTAAACGTCACCGTATAAACAAGGCTCCACTGCGTCACGATATTCGTATTGGCGTAGAGCGTGACGGTAGCTCCCTCGGCGTAAACGATGGATTGACCATTACCGGAAAGCAGGCTCCAGCCCGCAAAGATATACCCCGTTCGATACCACACATTTGGCGTTATGGAGAAAGGTGTTCCACCAGTAAACGCTTGCGCCGGCGCACACCCACACGGATCTCTACTGCCTGTAGTTCCGGGAGTGTTACCAAAAGTCAACGTGTAAGAATTGCCTAACCACTTGGCGTAGATCGTCGTATTCGCATACAAAGTAACCGATTGAGAATTTGTATATGTGGTACCAGAACCATCCGCATTTGTCGTCCAACCTTGGAACGAATACCCCGTTCGAGTGAAAGTATTTGCTGATAAATTCTTCGCCGTACCAGCAACGATTGCGGAGTCCGCCATCGTCCCCGTACCGCCATTTGAATTAAAAGTAATTGCGTAGCTATTCCCCGACCACTCTGCATATAAAACCAAACCAACGCTTGGAGAGAGTGATGCTAAAAAGTTGTAGTGGGTGCCCGTGCCATTACTTGCTGTATTCCATCCGGTGAGCGTATATCCGGTGCGCACTAAAGATCCTACGTTGTCCGAAACGGTGATGCTTGAGCCGATTACGGTAGCTGGCACTGAACCTGTGTTAGCCCCGTTGGCGTTATAAGAAACACTGGGCCTAAAGATTGCGTAGAGCGTAATATCACCTGAGCTAGTGAACGTCTCGCTACCAGCATAATTTGTGCCACTTCCATTAGCTGCGGTATTCCAACCAGCGAAAGTCAATCCGGTCTTGGTCAATCCAGAGCCAGAGTTAAGTGCAAAAGTTCCAGATGCGGATCCTTTGGTAATGACTGCAGTGGGAACTGTTCCTGTTGCAGTATTTGTGTTGTACGTGATCGTGCTCTTCCACTGCGCGTACAGAGTTGTATCGGCCAATGGCTTGAATGATGTAGCTGCAATAGCATAACTAGTGCCACTACCATCGGCACTCGTGTTCCAGCCATCGAAGACGAAACCAGTGCGGGCGAGAGTCCCCGTGTTGCTGGCTAACGTGCCGCCACCGGAAACTAAGATTGTTGTATCTGCTGGAGCGGTACCGCTCGTTGCCCCGTTGGCATCATAAGAGACGGTGTATCCCAGGCCAGTGGATGCCCCGGCAGTGCCGCATGAAGTCCCAGTAGTTGTAATGCCACCGGTGAGTAACGTTTTGTAACTCGAACCGCCACCACCGCCGCCGTTATCGCCGCCACCGCCACCGCCGAAGTAGCCGCCACCGCCACCGCCACCTTCGTCGATGGAGTTTCCACCTTGATATGCAGTTCCCGCAGTTCCGGGGTGAGAGTTAGACGAAGTGCCGCCGGTACCGCCAGCAGATTGCGTGCCACCTGTTGCACTACTTGCACCTGAAACACCGACATCGCCGCCGCCGCCCGCACCACAACCCGAATACCCTCCACCGCCACCGCCAGCTGCGGTAGCCAAATCAGTCGAAGCCCCCGACAAACGAATTGCGGATCGACCGCCTCCTGACGCATAGGAGTAGCCGATTGGACTATAAATACCATTCTGTACGGAACCACCTTTGCCACCACCACCAAAGGTTTCCGGCGTGGAATATGCACCCGCGGTAAGGACTGCTGACTTACCACCACCACCTTCTCCCACAATGATGGTGAGCGTGGAACCTGCAGTCACGGAATAACTTCCTGAAACAAAACCTCCACCGCCCCCGCTAAGACCGACGCTATTACCACCTGACCAACCGCCGCCACCGCCAGCTCCGATGAGATAGAAAGTTGCAGTGCTGACTCCTGTCGGAACTGTCCAACTTTGATTTGCGCCGGCGTAATTGAAAGTTTCGAAATACGTTGTTCCACCCGAGGTGTACTTGATTACTGCACAACCATCCCCTGCTTTAGTGAGCGAAAGGGTCCCGCTATTTACGCCTCCAAAACCCACATTCGCCGCGCACGTGTGCGCTGATGCTGGCGCAGCATAAGCTTCTTGTGATGCGTTACTTAAGAGGACGAATGTAAACGCAATCGTGAGCGCACCAAGACTTTTATTTCGGGCGCTGCGCCAGAATGAAAGGTGCGCGCGAGCGCGCTCGATCCACTCAATTCCAGGCTTCGAAAGCATGCACTAATCGTAGGACTGTGAGCGTAAACAAAGAATCATTTAGTAACGAATCAGCCCTTTTGGGCGCTGATTCGTAGGGAAGTTTCAGTTTTTCGATTCAACACGTCCTACGTATATACGACAAGTGTCATACGAACAACGGACTAACTATTTGGCAGCGCTTTTTTATTCTTCTTGGCAATTTTGCGAGCAGCCACCAGGGTCTTGGCAAACTTGCGCGGACGCACAAGGCGATAAGGAACTTCGACCACACTTCCACCTCGTGCTGTGAGCACCACGCGAGGTCGGAAAATACTTGGTGCGATAAAGATTCCATATACGAGGTTGAATGCATAGAGCCCCAACGCTAATTGCGTTTGCTGCTCATCAGTAGTCGAAGCGCGTAGATGAAACTTTTGTAGCAGCTGCACCATAGATGCCTGAGTCGCAGCTTCATCTACTCCAGGTGTCGAAGCCACATTGATTGCAGTTAAGAGGCGAATGAGAAACGACATTGCTTCATAGAAAAACCATCCTGTGAGGCCGAGACCGATCGCGATAGTGAGTGGACCAAGCCATTTCTTTGCGTAGCCAACTTTGCAGGAGTGCACTTCGCTGACTGGCACTACAAAATTACCAAGGGAGATTTCGCTTTCAGTTACTTTGAATTGTGTCTTCTTGGGGTCCCCCATGGGATTGTGCAGCCAGACCGATTTCGTTCTCATCCCACCAGGTTAGGTGAGCAACGTTCAGATATCCAGGGTAGGACCACTAAGCGAGAGTATAGATCTTGTCCGTAACGAGGATCTGACCACTAGATTCACAAACTTGATATGTCAGGAGCGGCTTTGTCGCGGGACCAGATTGCACTTCGCCATTCACGCGATCAAAGTACGTAGTGTGACATAGGCAGACCAACTGGTTGGCGGCCAATTCCACCGCACAGCCCTGGTGAGTGCAGGTAGTGTCAAACACCCGCACCCCATCAGTGGTCCGGGTCACTGGGCGCCAGGGTTATCGTACGGATAAGGTATGAGCAGTCCTTTTGACCTGGGGGAAATATGAATTACGTTCTGCCCGCCTTAATCGCCGTCAACATCGCGATCACCCTCGTGCTGCTCACCAAGAAGAGTGCCTCCCCCGCTGCGGTGGCCGACAGCAAACTTGCCGAGGCAATCACTCCCACACTCGCCCTCCACCGCGATGAGCTGCGCTCCACCATGACTCATAACAACACCACGATCGAAGAACGCCTGGGCAAGTTCAGAGAATCACTTGATGGCAACGCACAGCTCACCAGGCAAGATGCTGAAAATGGGCGAGCAGCGCTGGAGAAATCTCTCAAGATTTCCCTCAGCGACGTGGAAGAGAAGATTCGTTTGCTCACCGAGTCAAACGAGAAGAAGCAAACCGAACTACGAGAGACTCTGCGACTTGAATTAGAAACCTTGCGCAAAGGCAACGAAGAGAAGCTCGAGAAGATGCGCGAAACAGTCGACGAGAAGTTGCAGAAAACTCTTGAGGCACGCCTCGGCGAATCCTTTAAGCAAGTCAGCGATAAGCTTGAGGCGGTGCATAAGGGCCTGGGCGAAATGCAATCACTCGCCACAGGCGTAGGCGATCTCAAGCGCGTACTTACTAACGTAAAGAGCCGCGGAGGCTGGGGCGAAGTACAGCTCGGCCGTCAATTGGAAGACATGCTCACCCGCGAGCAGTACGACATGAATGTTTCCATCGTTCCTGGCACACGTGACGTGGTTGAGTATGCGATCAAACTCCCCGGCGTCACCGAAGGCGATGTCGTGTACTTACCCATCGACTCCAAGTTCCCTCAAGAAGATTATGAGCGCCTTCTCCTTGCCCAAGAGAGCGGCAACATGGACGAGATTGATGCTGCCGGAAAAGAGATCGAGAAGGCCATCAAGATTCAAGCGAAGTCAATCTCGGAGAAGTACATCCACCCTCCGCAATCCACCGACTTCGCGATCATGTACTTGCCCACCGAGGGCCTCTTTGCCGAAGTGATTCGCCGACCTGGGCTCTGCTACGAATTGCAGAATACACACCACATTTTGGTCACTGGCCCCACAACCTTGATGGCCATCCTTAACAGTTTGCAGATGGGCTTTAAGACTCTCAAGATTCAAAAGAGCACCAGTGAAGTATGGAAAGTGCTCGGCGAAGCCAAGACGGAGTTCAATAAGTACGGCAAGGTCTGGGACAAGTTGGAGAAGCAACTCAGCGCGGCGCAGAACACGGTGGCCGATGCTGGTCGCCGTAGCCGCGCACTCGAGCGCAAACTGAGCAAAGTGGAGACGTTAGATGTGGGCGGGGCAACGCCACTTCTGGAACTTACTGGTCTTGATCTTGATGAGGACGAGACTGAGGTGGACGACTCCGAAGAGTACTAAGGACTTTTAGGCGAATCTCTCTTCGCTTGGCTGCGCTGAACCCCACCAACTCAAGGCGCTCCAGTCGACTTCGAGGAATACCAATCTCGCTTGATGATCTACTTCAATGACGCGCCCCCTTCCCACGAGTCCACTCTCTTCCTCGAAAACCTCTACTTCATCTCCGCACACGACAATGTTTTCACACTCCTCAAACCCCACATAAGTGTGGTTGCCTCGAACTCGGATATTTGGATCAATTTCCACCCTATTCATCGTCTCGCCTCTCCTTAAAAAGTGTAGAAAAGTGAATCACTCGCGTGATTGAGATCGGCAGCGCGAAAGGAACTGAATAGTGCTCGTCGAGTTCGCCTTCGCTGCCATCTTTCTCAAGAGTAAACCCCTGATCGAATAAGTGTGAGGCCTGGGAGCAAGAGTAAAAGGTGCGATTTAACTCTCTGTTAATTCCAGCTTGGGTCGCAGCTCCCAAAAGCCTCCACAGGACTTCTCGTGCCTGCTCCCCTTCAAAGGGAATAGCCGCGAAGACCGAGAGCCTGGGCGGTTCTCCATTTCGTGATGAGCGTTCCAGCCACTTGTACAGAGATGACGGATTGATCGGTCGAAAGCGAACGACGACTGCACTTTGAAGATACTCCACCCAGCGAGAGTGGAGAAGAACCTGCGGACACAGATTTTCGCATCAACAGCCGCCAGATATTTCGTCCAGAAATTAAACACAGAGTCACCGCTTGGATTCAACACGTTAACGAGATTGGCGAATCCTTGAGAGCGCCGAAGGAATTACTGCGATAACAACAACTGCACCAGTGATTGCTGATTGCAAGAAGTCGTTGATCGAAGTGAAGTTGAGCCCATTCTCCAAAGTGCGAAGGGTGATTACACCCAGAATCGTTCCTGGAAGGTTGGGCTTTCCGTTTCTGAACATTGCCATACCAATAAATACAGCAGCTATGGAATCCAGCATCCAAGGTTGGGTGGCAGTTACGTTTGCCGTCGCCGTACTCGCTGATCCGAGGAGTCCGCCGAGGGCTGCGCCCACGCCGCAAATCGTGAAAGCAATCAGGCGAATGAGCTTTGTATTAATACCAGAATAACGGGCAGCTTCGGGATTACCACCAACTGCATACATGCGACGGCCAAGAGGTGTTTGATCAAGCAAGAACCAGATGATTGCCGCGAAGATCAACATAATCCAAATCTTGTTGGAGAGTCCGATGGTTGAACCACGCGCAATGTCAACAAAGTTGTGTTCGACAAGGCCATAGACCGGTTTTCCGTCGGAGGCGTAGTACGCAAATGACGCGAAGACACCTGCCATACCTAATGTCGCAATAAAGGCGAGGACACCAACGTATGAAACAAGGAATCCAGAGATGACTCCACCGAGTAGACCCACTGCAAGGCCGAGCAAGACTGCGGGCAGTACTGCGCCGGGGGTATGTGGTGTTCCATCAAGCCCAGCAGTTGTGAGCATGCCCGCAGTGGTCGATGTAGCAAAAGCCGCTAATCCACCGACAGCTAAATCAAAATCACCGACGACCATGACAACTGTCTGGGCCGAAGCCACGATTCCTACAAAAGCGATGGATTCCAAAATGTTCGTAACCAAGTTTGTTGGGCTTAAGAACGTATCTGGATAGAGGGAACCAAAAATCGCAATGATCGCAAGTAACGAAACGGGACCGAGGAAGGGACGCAAGCGCGCATACGTACTCTTCTTGGCTTCATGTTGAGTAATACTCTGCTCAATGCTCATGCGGTTCTCCCGTAACATGCGAGTAGGGCTTTTGCTTCATTGGTTGTGGAACTTTCGAGAATCGAGACCTGACGGCCTTCGTGCATGATCAATACACGATGCGAAATCGCCAGCAATTCGGTGAGTTCAGAACTCACCACGATGATGCTCATCCCATTTGCGGCAAGTTCGGCCAATAGTCGATAGATCTCAGAACGAGTGGTGACATCGACACCCTTGGTGGGTTCATCAATCAGCAGAAGTGATGGAGTAAGCGCCAAGAACTTAGCAAGCACAACCTTCTGTTGATTTCCTCCTGAGAGAGTAAAGATCTCTTGAGAGAGCGACTTGCCGCGGATGTCGAACTTCTCCCAGGCCGACTGCCCCATCTTGCGCTCTTTCCCCGCAGAGGAAACAAAACCAAAGCGAGTGAGCTTTGAGAGCGTGGTGATAACGATGTTGCTCAAGATAGAACCAGGAATCAATCCATCACGACGGCGCTCCTGCGGCACCAGAACCACGTGCTGGCTCTGCGCACCGCCAATGCCCTTCGGTTGATAGGCGTGTCCTTGTAATTCGATCGTTCCTGCCGTGCGGCGTTGCGCGCCGGCGAGTACACGAAGGATCTCGCTGCGGCCCGAACCGGCCAGCCCACCGATTCCCAGAGTCTCTCCCGCTTTCACAGTGAAAGTCACTCCCTTAATTTTCTTCGCAGCGAGATCACGCACGGAAAGAATGTCGTCGCTTCCAGGGATTGAGCGATCAGGAAAAATGGAAGAGACCTCACGCCCTGCCATGGAATTAATAATCTGCGGGATGCTCGTTTCGGCAACAGTGCCTTCAGAAACTTTGGATCCGTTGCGAAGCACCGTGTATTTATCGGCAATCACAAAGACTTCCTCGAGGCGATGTGAAACATAGATGATTCCCATGCCACGTTCGCGGAGTCTCTTCACTGTGGCAAAGAGCAAATGTACCTCCGCGTCGGTAAGCGCGGCAGTGGGCTCATCAAGAATCAACACCTTCGCATCAAGACAGAGAGCACGTGCAATAGCCGTCATTGTCATTTCGACAGCGCTGAGCTCATCAACCGGGCGACGTACATCGATTGACTGACCGAGTTCGGCAAACCACCTCTCCGCGGTGCGATTAAGTTCACCCCAAGCAATCTTTCCGAGGTGCGTAGGCATCTTCGTTCCAAGAAGCACGTTTTCGGCGACGGAAAGCCCCGGCGAGATCATCAACTCTTGATGAACGGTGGCGATTCCCGCAAGGGCTGCATCATGTGGGTTCCGAAATGTTTGGTCCACGCCGTCAATGGCAAAAGTGCCGCTATCTTCGTGGTGAATCCCAGCCAGAATCTTGATGAGGGTCGACTTCCCAGCACCGTTCTCTCCGAGCAACGCGCGCACCTCGCCGCTCTTCACGGTGAGGTCCACATTATTAAGCACCACAGTGCCACCGAAGGATTTAGTGAGGCTCTTGATTTCGAGTAGATCACTCATGGGATCCCCTACGAACAAATCGTTCGCTCTCAATCACCGCAGAGTCGCCCGGGAAATATGCGTAGTCGAGTACCACGGGCTTGTCGCTCTCATCTTTAGTTACGCGCACTGAGAAGAGCGCTACAGAGCCGCTCGGTTGCCCGAGATGTTCCGCCGCATATTCCGGTAAGGCAATTGCCCGGATGGTTTCACTCGCCCGGCTAATCGTGATTCCCGCGGACTGAGTGAGCATGGAGTAGAGCGACTTCTCCCGCAACTGTGCTTGATCAAATTTGTTAAATAGTTCATCGGTGATGAAGCTTCGCTGAAGAATGAGCGGAACTCCATCGATGCTGCGCAAGCGCCAAATGCAGACATAGGGCGTATCAGCTGGAATGCCCAATTGTGCTGTTACTTCAAGATCAGGTTCCTTCACGGAAACAACCTGCAAAAGTTCGGTTGTGAGCTCCCGGTGCTGACTACTTACCTCGTCAGCAAAACTGGAGAGGAACTTAATCTGATATCGGAAAGCCTCGCTGCTAATAAAGGTTCCGCTTCCACGCACTCCCGAAATCAAACCTTCGTTCTGCAACTCGGAGAGCGCCTGCTTGATGGTGAGTACCGCAACACCGTACTCCTGTGCCAATTCTTTCTGCGTAGGCAACTTGCCGGCACCGGCAAACTCTCCGCCAAGGATGCGTGCGTGGATTTCGTCAGCAATCGAAAGATACTTAGGCCTTGTCTTCATCGCGCACGCCCAGTGTTCCGATCGAAGATGCCTACTAACGCCTTGTATGTATCAACGTAGATGGCGTACTTCTCGTCGTAGTAGGAGCGCTTTACTGGATTAGGCGTGAAAGTCGCAGAAACATGAATCAAAGAAGCAGCCCACTCCTCAAGATCATTTCGACCAGCGCCACCAGCGATTAATGCAATACCGCGAGCACCGGTATCTAACTCATCAAGAACTTCAAGGGTGCGATTGTGCACGTCGGCCTTGATCTGATTCCAATGCGCACTCTTAGCTCCACCGCCGGAGAGACGAATCACTTTTACCTCGCCGCCAGCTGCGGCCTCGCAACCCTCACGAATTTGCCTAGCAGCAAAGGCCACGCCCTCAAGAACAGCCTGCGCCATTTCACCAAAACCACTCTCCCGAGTCACACCAAGGAAAACACCTTGTGCGTTGGGATTCCAATGAGGTGCGCGTTCCCCATCTAAATGCGGAAGGAAGATGATGCGCGATGGTTGAGAAGCTACCGCCGCAGCCAATGTCTCATCAATGCTCTTCCCATGCATCTGCGCAAACCAAGCAAGTGCATCCGCCCCTGCCTGCGTTGGCCCGGCGTGTAGCGAACGACTGCGTATCGCCGGAAATGAAATGATCCCTGGAGTAGGAATTGATTTATCACCCAGTACCGCGACGATTTCAGAGGTGCCGCTTACCTCCATAGCATGCGAGGCATCGAGTAAACCAGAGCCGTACACATTGCCCCATGCATCCATGGTTCCCACAGCTACTGGAATTCCGGCCGGAATTCCGAGTGCGCCATTGGTACTTCCCGCAATGGAATCAAATGCCTGAAGGGGTGCATTGAGGCGCGCGCCGCCATCTACAAGCGCCAGGACATCCGCGATGTATTCTCCGTCGCCACCCACGAGCCCAATAGCGCTGAGTGGATCAGCTACCTGGACTCCACAAAGTGCAGCGATGACGTAATCCTTCGGCAACATCGCCGCAGCGGCTTTCGCGAACGCTTCCGGATCGTTTAGGCGCCACCATTCGATGCGACTGAGCGAAAAGGATGAATCGATTTTAAATGGACCGCCCCACAGTGCGATTCTCTTTTCGTCGGTAATGTCGGCATCGAGTTCACTTGCGATATCTGCGCAGCGCAAATCTTTCCATGTAATAGCAGTAGTAAGAGCGACAGAATCTTTATCTACCAAGAGATGCGTGTTTACCTGCGAACAAATTCCGATAGCAACAATTTCAGCATCGCCCGCCTTCGCCGCCAGTTCTTTCCATGCCTTCGAAACTGCGTCGGTCCAATCGCGTGGATCTTGTTCCGCCCAGCCCACATGTGGACGATGCGTGGGGTAGGGGTACCCAACGGAGGCGAGAGTGCTGCCATCGTCTGCAGAGATGAGCAACGCCTTGATTGAAGTTGTACCGATATCGATTCCCAGAAGCGCACGTGCCATTACTCCGCGGCCTCTTCGCCTGATGCTTTGAGCGCGCGGGAGATCATCTGGAGATTATTGCGTAATCCTTCGTTGCCGTTGGCAAAAAGCGCATCAATGCACGCAGTTCCTACGACTACACCATCGGCCCCAGACTTCATGATGCGGGTCGCCGACGGAGCATCACTGACACCAAAGCCAGCAACCACCGGGACGTTGGGATTAATGGCACGCATCTTCTCAACCAAGAAGCTGGGGTCCCCCGCTGCGGTACTTGAGCCAGTCTGGCCTGGGCGCGTGGGCACCATGATGTACCCAGTTGCTGCACGCGCCATCTTTTCATCTGCTTCGGTGTACTCCCAAGGTACAAATACCGTGAGCGCAACCCCGAGCGCAGCGAGACGTTGATCAAAACCTTCAGGATGATGGCCGAGCATCAGCACACCATCGATGACGTCGGCTGCTACCCACTTTTCCAAGTCGGTGAAATCTGCATCCGCGTAACACATCCAGAGCAGTGCTGGACGTCGCTTGGCAGTGGGGAGCCATTCAGTAAGCACTTGCGCAATCATTTTGCCATCGGTGCCAGCAGCGTGTGCGCGTTTCATCGAAGAGCCCATAGTGGCGCCATCCATATAAGGATCGCCAGAGGGCAAACCAATTTCTAAAATATCAGCGCCACCCTCGAGATATGCATCGAGGATAACGCGGGAGAATTCTGGATCACCAGCAGGTACATAGGTGATCAAGACGGGCCTGCCCAAAGAAAAGGGGGCCAGCAATTTATTCATGCTGACCCCCTCTCCTCCTGGACAG
>CAFBRC010000044.1_pt1 | contig 11982 bp, 9 predicted proteins | sample 7270121 | NCBI WGS metagenome assembly CAFBRC01 (sample SAMEA6814190, study PRJEB35770) | freshwater metagenome | biome: Freshwater; feature: Freshwater reservoir; material: water | place: Czech Republic | collected 2016-11-09 | depth 30m m | reverse complement strand
CTGTGGTGGAGTCACCAGCGAGCAACCAATTTGTGGTGCTCGTGATGGTGGGCAACGAAAGCACTAGTGGCGCGGGTGTAGAGGCAAGTGGTGAAGTCGATGCGCCAATCGTGTTCGCGGTGCCACCAAAGATGGGAGTGACCCGGAATTGGTAAGCCGTTAATTCGGTAAGGCCAGTGACCGTAATGGCTGCAGCGGTGGACGGTGAATGCGTGAATACCTTCCAATCAGCAGCAGAGGTGGCGTACTCAACTTGGTAATCGGTCACGCCAGTCATGTTGAGTGGCGCCGTCCACGTGACAGCCATCGAGGTAGAAGATCCTGCAATCGAGGTTGCTACCACAGTGCTCACCGTAGGAGTGATCACAAAAGTGCTCGGTGCCGAGACTGCCACGCGACCACTGGTATCGCGAGTAAAGAGGAACATGGTGTAGGTGCCATTCGCAAAGGCGGTGGTGTCGATGTTGAAAGAGATCGCGCCAGCGGGTGGAGTCCATACGTAATCTGCTGTGCCGGCCACATCAAAGGCAAGTTCTGCAGTTCCATAACCGTTGTAGTAACAGTTATAGGCGCCAGTAGGGCAGACGCGTGAATAAGAACCAGCACTAAATCCAGCACCGCCAGTGATGCGCACACCGACCTTATTGATGGTTGCTGTTCCGGAGGGATCTGGACGCGCACTGCCCGTGAAGGTTCCGATGCCCTTCACCACGCCACCACTAACCGGGGAGGTAATGGCCACGGTGGGAACACCATTAGAGGTCGTGAAAGTATTCGGTGTAGAAGCAGCCAGACGACCACTGCTATCACGTGTGAATAAAGTGATGGTGTACGTACCGTTCGCCCACGCGGTGGTGTCGACAGCAAATGAAACTGCTCCTGATGCTGGTGTCCATACGTAGTCAGCAACACCCAACGTTCCGAAGGTGAGTTCAGCAGTTCCATAGCCGTTGTAGTAACAGTTGTAAGCACCTGTTGGACAGACACGTGCATACGAACCGGCGCTAAATCCAGTGCCACCCGTGATTCTCACGCCCACCTTGTTGATGGTGGCGCTTCCGCTCGTATCTGCTCGCACCGTACCGGTGACATTTACCATGCCGTTTTGCGTAGTCCCCGCAGCGGGAGTTGCAATGGATACGTTAGGCCCGATGTTGTCGGTAACAAATGACTTCGATTCAGAGATCGCTATGCGACCGCTGGAATCTTTGGTGAAGAGTGTGACGGTGTACGTGTCATTTGCCCATACGGTGGTATCAATTGCAAAGGAGACAGCGCCGGTCGGCGGAGTCCATACGTAATCCGAAACACCCAACGTTCCGAAAGTAAGTTCTGCAGTGCCGTACCCGTTGTAATAACAGTTGTAGGCCCCTGTTGGACAGACTCGGCTGTAGTAGGCGGCGATTGAACTCCCTGCGCTATTGACGATGCGCACACCAACCTTCGCGATCGAGGAGTTGCCGTAGCGCTCAGCGGTAGCAAGGCCGGTGAAGGTGTAATTTCCGCGCACAGTCGGCGTATCTACTGGCGACAAGATAGAAATCTTTGCACTCGCATTAGCATCTGGTGAGTACGTAAGCGGCGTAACGGTGCCGCCGTACTCGATCACATAAGCGAATGAACTATTACCTGGCATGTCATTCCAAGTGCCATCAGCATTGATCTGTGCCACGTTCTCATTGCTATTCGCGTTATTTGGTTCGCCCACACCCCAGTTGGAATTGCCGACGGAAGCATTGACAGCACAGCTCACTGCAGTCGGGGCGGCATAGAAGATTTGGTTAGCTTCTGGACCATCGCTCCACTTCCAGCAGCCTTCACTTTCGGCATCGCTGGCCCCGAGCCACACTTGATTGCCGCCTGCTTTGCGCTTGATCAAATTCTCTTCTGAGCGGGTTGTGGCAGTAGCGAGATAGCCCTTCATACCGTTGTACTCGGTGGCCATCGCGGCTGCGCGCGCATCGAGCCAAGAGATGCGCGAGCTCACAAACTTGTAGTAATGACCGGTCTGCGAGAAATAAACAACCTCAGGCATATCGATACCGACGTAATCACTACCTTCGACATCACCTGCGATGTTAGAGACCACGACCTTACAAATGATGGAGCCGCCCACAATCTCGTCGATGATGCTGGGCGAGGTGCGTAGCACTGGGCCAACTCCGAGCATGGAGTTAATCGTTGAGAGATTCCCCGGCTTGCCCGAGTACCAAGTAATCATCGCACTCTCATCCTTCGTGAGATCACGGAAGGTGCACTTGGCCAGCGGAGTATTAGCAGTAAAGGGAGTCGCGTTGCCGCTTGCATCGACGCCAGTGATATCTGGAGAGATCGAAGCAGGCTTGATGGGTGCGCGTACATAGACGAAGTTGGTCGTAGACCCAGTGCCCACGATGTTCTCTACCGATACTGCGCAAGCGAGGTACTTCTCTTTCGCTGCGAGTACCAGTTCACGAGTAAAGGTAACCAGAGGCGAGGTTCCTAAGATTTGTGATGCAGCATTAGAGCGATCTTGGCGAATACTCCACTCGTACTTCACGTTTGAGTACTGATCCGGGCGATCGAGCTTGCACTCAACGGTTGTTCCCACCGAAGGAGCTAGAGAGCCGTCGTAGCCCACGAGAGTTACATAGGGAGAAGGTGTGCTGATCCGTGGCACCGACACGTACACCCATGCAGAAGAGATGCCGCCGGCATTGAGCGCTTGCGCACGGCAGAAGATTCCACGTGATTGCGCAGCCAGAATGGTCTCTTTATCTAGGGTGATCGAAGTACCCGTCGCGGCCGCGCCTGTTTCATCCTTGATCGCTACTTCGTTGCGCGGAGTTCCGTCGTAGTTAATGTCGGCTACAAACCAGGTCTTCTTCTCTGCCTCAACCGCGTCAGCCCACTTGGTGCCAGCACACGAGATCGCTTGGCCGAGCTTGGGAATATCGCCAGAGGTAATGCCAGAGATGGTGGGCTTGGTAGCGATGAGTGGCGCGCGCGGAATTAACTTGGTGGCCCGTGCCTTCTCTTCACCGTTCTTATTTACTCCAGTGACTACGCATTCAAAGAATTGACCTGCATCAGCTTGGGTAACGACAACATTGGGAGTGCTCTGGCCGGCGATACGTGAAGGCGAAGCCCATTCAATCGAGGTGGAGTCGGTCTCTTCAGACCATTGACCCTTATCGCACACGAGAGTGGCACCAACGCGAGCATCTCCTTGAATAACTGGTGATTGCACGGCTTCTGGAATCAAACGTCCGTAGACGCTGCGGCGCACAAGTGCAGTGCCGGCCTTGATATCTGCCAAGTAGTAACTAACGCGAGTGAAGATGGTGGGCTTGCCGCGATCGCAACCGGAGGCAGATCCCCAGCTGGTGAGACCGGCAAGGACTGTCTTACTGCCGATCTTCGTGGTGAGTGGTCCACCGGAATCACCGTGACATCCACCGGCGTACAAACGCTCGGACTTGATGTACTTACCACTTGCCAGCATCGTCGCCTTATTAAAGAGACGTCCGTAAACTTTTGAGGCTGCCAAATCTTGATTATCAAGAGTGGCCGCGCGCAAGAATTTCGCGACGTTCGCATCTTGATCCTCACCCCAACCGAGGATGCGGAAAGTTTTTGATGCAGTTACTTTCGCGATTTCCGCTGAGGTAGGAAGTGCCACAGGCCGTACATCTTCTACAGGTGTACGCAAACGAAGAAGACCTAAATCATTCTGACCGGTCTTCGTGCTGTAACGCGTGTGGCGCCAGACTCCGGAGACTTTGCGCAATGGTTCATCTGATTCAAGAGTGTCGGACTTAAGGCGCACCCAGTAGAAACCTTTATCGAAGGTGCAGTGCGCGGCGGTGAGCACGATGTCATTTGCGATCAAGGAACCCGAGCAGATGAACTCGGGAGTTCCATGCGCATCTTCCGAGTACCAGATCGAAGCTACCCAGGGGGCGCTCGATGCGGCATCGGCGACTTCACTTCCAAAGACCACCGCATCGGAGCGACCTGCGAAGGCAGCGAGCGCGACGATGGCAGCCGCGGCAATAAATGCCACCGCTCCGGCCGTTCGCTTCACTGCTTTCACTGCGCTCACCTGCGTAATTCTCCTTCATAGGCCCCTGAAAGGCACTTTCTTGCGATTCCCAAGGTAGGTCGAGCGGGATATCTCCCTATCTCCCCTACCACTATGACTCAGACGTCGAGGGAAGGCATCTGGTTCCCCGGATTCTCACAAGAAATATTTCAAAGATCTCGGGAACCGACCTTGGGGGTCCGGGAGTCATAGGGGTATCGAAAGAAGTCCACTACAACTTAGGAGAAACCATGAAGCGCTCAACCAAAACCCTCACCGGCAGCCTCGCTGCTCTCGTCCTCTCGGTCGGAATGCTCAGCGCAGCTCCTGCCCAGGCCCTCGATACCCCCACCGTCACCATCAACAAGCAACAAACCGTTACTTGGGGTTGGGAAGATGGCGTCTCGAAGAAGTTCCGCGATTTCTCGGAAGATGATTACGACGATGCGCTTCAGATCCCAGCACTCAAAGTCTCGGTCTCAATTCCCGGCCCTGGTCGTCGCGTCATCCTCGAAGTACAAGATCCCTTCGATCGCACCTGGAGCACTGAAGTACAGACTCGTACTGATGTTGCCGGTGTTGCACTTGTTCGCGTCAATCCATTCTGCGAGAACGACTACGGCAACTCCACCGAATGGTGTGGCCACGATGTGACCTACCGCCTCAAGGTGTTGAAGTCCGGAATGCAACGTCAAGTTGTCAGCAACGCCTTCACCGTCACCTTCGTACCAACCGAAGACGGGATGATGTAAGCCTGCTCCACCAGCACAAATGCCTAGTTAACTAGGCCTAGAAGTAAACAGAGCTCCAGCACACCAAGTACTCTTAGGGAAGATAAAACCCTGGAGGCGGTGTGCTGGAGCTCAGTTTTGAGCATGCGAGTGACGAAGAGTTGCTCGCGGCTTATGTGAGTGGACATCCACGCGCCCTTGAGGCGCTCTTACTTCGTCGCAGAGATTTTATTTGGTCGCTCTCACTTAAGTTTCTTGGCAATGCCACGCTCGCGGAAGAAGCAATGCAAGAGGCATCGATTGCCCTCTTTAAACGTGCTCATCAATTTAAGGGCGACTCCAAGTTCACCACGTGGATGTATCAGATCGTGCATAACTGCGCGATGGATGTGGCACGGAAGTATCGCAAGGGCGATGTCAATGTCGATGTAGATCAGTACACCGAAACTTTTAGCGTCGAAGATCAGAGCGAAGAGATCACCTCACGTCAGACGGTGATGAAAGCGCTGATGGAGATCGACCCGGATCAACGCGCGGCCCTCGTGCTCGTGGTGATGGAGGGGCTCTCCGTAGAGGAGGCCTCGACTACCTTGGGAGTGCCCGCTGGCACCATCAAGAGCCGCTGCTCTCGAGGGAAAGCTGCCTTGGCCGCTATCTTGAGCGAACTCGATCCCCGGCTCGCTCAGGGTGGTTCGCAGGGTGGTTCGCAGGGTAATTCACAGGGAAAGGGTTCCGGCGGGAACCAAACCGCCGCCCCCATCGTCTTAGGTACTGAGAACCTCGAAGTAGAGAACAGGGAAGGAGGTCAGTAATGAACGAGAACATGGGCGATGGCTTTGATGAGCCGACCTTAGATGCCGCCAGCGAAGCGGCTATCGATGCCTTGTTGCAGAACGCGCAATTCATTACTCCACCTCCCGGTCCCGTTGCCGATCGCTTCACTGCGATGCTCGCCATCGAAGTGGCCCAACAAGAGAAGGCTCAACAAGAGGCTGCGGTTTACGCCGCAGCTGAGAAAGTAGCGGTCGAGACCGGCGAAGATACCGGCGCAGAGATCATTGCCTTCAAGCCTCGCGCTAAGTGGATTGCTCCTGTATCAATTGCTGCTGCCTTAGTACTCGTTGCTGGTGTGGGAATCGGTCTCACCAATAGCAACCTCTTCTCTTCAAATTCTTCCAGCTCGGTTCCGCTCGCAAGTGATACTCCTTCTGAGGAACCATTAGTTGATCCGTCTACCGAACCGTCAGCCGAACCCTCAGCCGAATCCTCTGCAACCACTGCGCCTTCGAAGAAGCCGAGTGCTTCAACAACTGATGGGTCGCTTGCTGATCAAGGCGGCACCGATACGGGTTCTCTCTTAAGTTCCGGATCAACTGGAAAAACAGTTCCCATCGTTGAACTCTTCTCCGGTCTTCCTTACGACGGTTCACTCTCCGAGATCGTGGATTACATCGGACCAGAAGCAGCAGTCGGTGGCTTGAGTGATCTGTCACCAGAGACCGCTTCGTGCATCAGATCAAATGGCCTTGCAAAGTATGTGGCAGCTGTCGATAACGGTACTTACCGCGGCAAAGATGTCACTGCAGTCTTCTCACCTTTGAAGAAGGGTGGCTTCCGCATCACGCTGCTCAATAGCCGCTGCGGCAAGATGGCAATTCTTAATATCAAGTAACTCTTACCAACGCGCGAGGATGTAACCCGCCACTGTGCCAATGAGCAACGCCAACAACATCCAACGTGTGGGTTCTGAAATACGCCACCATGCTTGTGCAATACGAACGCGCACTGCGCGTAACTTCGCCGGAGAAATCATCCAGAAAAGAATAACAATGGAGAGCAGAATTCCGCTCGGGTTATAGGCGATGCTTCCGGAGATGTCGCCCTGCACCAGCGCACCAAAGGAGCGTGTCGTTCCACAGAAGGGACATTGGTGTCCGGTGATCAAACGAAACGGGCAGAGGATCGGACCGGTGGTGTAACCCTCGGTGCGACGCGCACCCACCCACGTAAGTGCGGTGGCAAAGAGTACGAGCGCGTAACGCGCCGCCGGAATTTCGCGAAAGAGCGCCGGCCAATAGGAGAGGGGGCGAGTTCTCGCTTGAGAACTCGCCCCCGTCTTCATATCTGAAACTTTGTGTCGTGAACTTTAAGCGTTGTTCATTGCATCAGAGAATGAGCCCCAGAACATAAAGGAGATCACCAGGCTGACGATAGAGATGATCAAGCCGGCAATCGCGAGGCCGCGTCCACCTTGGCTGGGATCCTTACTCGTTTGTGACATACCGATCGCACTGAAGACGATTCCGAGAATGCCGCAGAAGAAACTCAGGACGAAGCCGGTGATGGCCATGCCGTTGGTCTTCTTTGGTGTGGGGGGCATTGCAGTCATGTTTCCTCCGTAGGTATCCGGTGATCCACCGCAGGGCTTGCTCCAAGCCTGGGTGAATACTAAGCAATCGTGGCAAAGAGTGCAGGGCGAGACAAGCCTATTGAGGGGTAATCTGCTCTTATTCGCACGCCATCACTTTGGGGGTCCCCATGCGCCGCTTACTCATTGCTCTCCTGAGCATCTCGCTTGCCGGAACTTTTGCCGTGGCCACGCCACTCACTCCGGCCATAGCCGCAGATCCCGCCTCTGCTCTCACCCTTCCGCTGACTGGCACTGATGTCCCCGAATTGGGAGACATCTTCGACGCGATGGATGTCTGCTTCGACTTTCCCAACTCGATCGGGTGCGCAGCTTTCATGCCGTTCATCGAGCTGATCGTCAAATGTGCAGCGGATCCCTCACTCAGTATCTGTACCCAAGCCACCGCTTCAAAAACTCCCGCGGTCGTGGTCGCTGATCCATGCAGTGGAGCAGGAGCTACCACTAACGAAACCTGCAAAGGCGCGGTTATTATTGATCGCTCTCCAGGATCGTTTTGTTACAAGAATCCGACTGATGCAAGTTGCAACGTCTCGGGCACTACCGCTATCACAGGTGATGCAGCATGTGCGGTGAATGCCTTTCAAGATGGTTGCAAAGATGCTGCTATAAAGATTGATGGCGATGTTGTAAAGGTACCCACAGAAGGCAAAGTGAGTGTCGCAGATACCATCAAGAAATATCTCGACAAGAACGGCATCGTGCTAGAACCAAAGAGCGTCACAGATGCATATGGAAATGAATTGACGAATCGGGAAGGTCAAATCATTTACCGCACGATCATCATCACGAGTACGGGCGTTCCGGTCACTGATGCAAACGGTAATGCGATTTATTCAGAACTTGCTAAGGATGATTCGGGCAAGACGCTGCTCACTAAGACGACGAAGAAGTCAGCATCAGCTCCTGTGCTTATCTTCAACGTACTAAGTGCAGATGACAAACTCATCCTCGGTCCGGATGGAAAACCCTTAAGTACCAAGCCTGCCCTCACGAGTGATGGTTATGCGCAAGTAGATCGCGACAGCAACGCCATCCTGCTTTCACCCATTCTTAACTCCAAGGGACAACCCATCATCGGCGTCGATGGCAACCCGCTCTACACCAAACTCATGGTGACTAGTGACGAAGAACCACTCCTTGATGCCAACGGTAAAGGTGTGATTGCAAAGCCACTTCTTAATAGCAACGACAAACCAATCACCGCAAGCAACGGCGCTATTCTCTACGCACCACCGATGTATGACCCGAACGGCAAACCGATCGTCGATGCAAAGGGAAACCCAGTACTTGCTAAGCCCGTCGTTGATGCCAGCAACAAAGTGAAGCTCGGTGCCGATGGTTTCCCGCAAGTCTCACAACCGCTCCTCTCGGGAAGTGGCACCGCGATTCTGCAAGCAGGTAAGCAGGTTGCTGTAGGCGCTGCTGGTACTTCGCCAATCAACTCATCCGGTGAAGTAATCGGCAAAGCCTCAGGTGCGCTCCTCTCCTACGGTTTTGGAGGCACCGTCATCGACGAGAAGGCACGTAACATCGTCACTCCTGATGGTCGCCCACTTATCTTGAGCGCTTCGGGCACGCCGCTACTCACTAACGGCACACCGATCACCGATAAGAAGGGTGCACCGATCAAAATCAGTAAGAGCGGTGCGGTCCTCGACTCCACCGGTAAAGCCATCCTCGGGGCAGATGGAAAGGCGCTCACCATTGGCAGTACGCAAGGCACTGGTGCGGTAAAGATTGGAACGCTCACCCTCCTCGGGCCCAACAACAAGCCAGTACTCCTTGGGCTTAGCGGCGGGCTCTTCGATTCCAGCGCGAATGCGTTGGTGAGCGCCGCAGGTAAGCCACTCTTCCTCGACCCGAAGGCAAAGAAAGTGGTCGACGCCGCCGGTAAAGCTGTCGCGATTGATAAGAAGGGGAAGATCGCGGCAAAGAGCCAGTCGCTAAAGGTAGAGACGACTTCAATTACCTCGTAGCATTGAAAGATGGAACGCGATTTTGATGTCCTCGTCGTAGGTTCCGGTTTCGGTGGTTCGGTTGCGGCTCTTCGTTTAACGGAGAAGGGCTATCGGGTGGGTGTACTCGAAGCAGGTCGTAGATTTCGCGATCAAGACTTTCCCAAAACCTCATGGCGTCTGCGCCGCTTCCTCTTCGCGCCGAAGTTAGGGCTTACAGGTATTCAACGCATTCACGCTCTCCCAGATGTGTTGGTGCTCGCAGGTGCTGGGGTGGGTGGTGGTTCGCTCGTCTACGCGAACACTCTCTATGTGCCACCTGATACCTACTTCAATGATGAGCAGTGGAAACACATCACGGACTGGAAGCGCGAACTGACGCCTTGGTATGACCAAGCATCACGCATGCTCGGCGTTGCCGAGAATCCTTACTTCTCACCCAGTGATGCTGCGATGAAGGAAGTAGCGGAAGAGATGGGTGTGGGAGATACCTTCCGCATGGCACCTCTCGGTGTGCACTTTGGAAAGGGTGCTGGCATCGAAGAAGCCGATCCCTACTTTGGTGGTGTCGGCCCTGCGCGTCAGGGATGTCAACAATGTGGCAGCTGCATGACGGGGTGTCGATTTAATGCCAAGAACACTCTTCCAAAGAATTATCTCGGCTTAGCAGAGAAAGCCGGTGCACAAGTCTTTCCACTCACCACCGTTGAGAAGATTGAAGAACGCCCCGACGGTTCATGGAAAATCACCACGCGCAAGAGCACTGCCTGGTTTGGTGGGCGACGCACCTTCACTGCCGGACAAGTAGTTGTTGCTGCGGGGACATTTAATACGCAGAAACTTTTACACCGTCATCGCAGCGAAGGAACTCTTCCGAAACTCTCCGCCGCTCTGGGTCGACTCTCTCGCACCAATAGCGAATCGCTTGTAGGCACCATCATGCCGCACTCAAATACCGTCGATTACAGCTTGGGTTCTGCCATTACCTCATCGTTCTTTCCCGAACCACATACACACGTGGAGCCAGTGCGTTATGGCAAGGGAAGTAACTCGATGGGGCTACTTCAAACGATCATGACTGATGGAAGTGTCGGCAGAGATCGTCGTCGCCAATGGCTCAAGACTCTGGCAACACAACCTTCTATGGTGCTCAAGATGTTTGATGTACGTAAGTGGAGTGAGCGCACCGTCATCGCACTCGTCATGCAAAACGTTGATTCATCTGTCACCGTTTCATCAAAGCGCGGACTCTTCGGCACCAAGCTCACTTCGGTTAATGATTCTGATCATCCAAATGCCACATACATTCCAGCGGCGAATGAAGTTGCTCGTCGCATTGCTAAGAATCGTGGTGGTACTGCCGGTGGCAATGTGGGTGATCTCATCAACGCACCGTTCACTGCGCACTTTGTGGGTGGTTGCGTCATCAGTGATGATCCCAATCGCGGCGTTGTGGATCCCTACCATCGCGCGTGGAATTACCCCACGATGCATATCGTCGATGGCTCTACCGTGACTGCAAATCTCGGGGTGAATCCTTCACTCACCATCACCGCACAAGCAGAGCGTGCTTTCTCGCTCTGGCCTAACAAGGGTGAAGTTGATCCGCGTCCTACGCAGGGAAGCGCATACGTGGAAGTAAATAAGGTGAAACCAAATAGCCCCTTCGTTCCCGAGCACGCTTCAGGCGCACTCCGCTAAAGAGGATTAGCCGCCAGATTTGCGACGGAACATCTGTGGCTTATTGGCATCAGATTGTGAGCCACGAACGCCACCGGCTGCCGAAGGACCAGCACCCAGATTCGGGCCATGTCCTTGTTTCTTGGCGAGCGCCTCGAGGAATCGATCCTTCACGGGATCGCCGGTGCGCTTGATCTCGGGGGCCGGCTTCTCGGCTGCGGCCTTCTCAACAGGAGCCTTCTCAGCCACAGGCTTCAACTCAGCCTTCTTCGCTGGGGCAGCTTTCTTTGCCGGAGCCTTCTTTGCAGGTGCTTTCTTCGCTTCAGCCATGCGCCTAACTTACTACCTCACTGGGCTTGGGCCGATGTATTCAATAGCTATCACAGCTAAATCGGACCTGGAGGAGTACCTCCAAAGAATCCACCAAGTTTTTGAACCTGCAAATACCTCGATTAAGAAACCAGGAGTGCCATCTTCTAAGTTGAAGACTTTGCGCCTCGCCCAACGAGTCAAGTGTTCGATAGCTAAACGCTCTAACGCCTGATTCAGCGCTCGGTAATCATGAGATTGCGGAGAGTGACTCAGGTAATCAAGTGTGTGGCCTGCTTCCGACGAATAGTCGAAACAGACCAAAAATCACCTCTCTTAATAGACCTCACGGATTTGCAAAGGTTCGGGACCCAAGTTGCGTACAGGGCGCAGAGATCTCAATTCGGAGCCTTCGCTCATGGCACGCGAGATTCGGGCTTGGAATGCGTCGCTCATGGCAAATGCCGCACTGGGATTGGTGGCGGGATCGAGCCACACATATTTTTCATGGCCTTCGGAATTTGATATCAATTCGTAAAGTCCAGGCCCGAGATCATCCATGGCGGCAGGTTAGTGAACCGAGCACAGAAGTACAACTGCCATTTCCACAGCGGTAACAGAGAGTGAAATTAGTTAATAAGTGAAGCGGCGATCTCTCGTACATCGCTGGTGAAGTTAACGCCTAACACCTTTCGAGCTAACGAGACATCGGCCACTAACTCACCAATGTCACCTGCACGTCGCTCCACAAACTCGGGCTCGAGCGAACTACCCGTGAGATCCAAGAGGGTGCGCACTACTTCAAGCACCGAT
>CAFBRC010000018.1_pt1 | contig 18884 bp, 19 predicted proteins | sample 7270121 | NCBI WGS metagenome assembly CAFBRC01 (sample SAMEA6814190, study PRJEB35770) | freshwater metagenome | biome: Freshwater; feature: Freshwater reservoir; material: water | place: Czech Republic | collected 2016-11-09 | depth 30m m | reverse complement strand
CACGCCGTTGCGATCACGCGCTGCATAAAGCGTGTGTTCATCCATAAATACCAGTGAGAATGCGCCTTGCAAAATTGGTAATACTTCCATCGCACTTGCTTCAATGCTATGTGACGGATTTTCAGCAAGGAGCGCCGTCATGATTTCGGTATCGGTAGTGATCTCATTTGAGATGGTGATGTTATTTCTTTGCGCGACTTCTAAGAGATCACCGGTGTTGGTGAGGTTTCCGTTATGTGCGAGCGCAAGTGATCCGTGGTCGGTAGCGCGGAGAGTGGGTTGGGCGTTCTCCCACTTACTTGAACCGGTAGTGGAGTAACGCGTATGACCAATCGCGATATGTCCGGTGAGGGTTTCTAAATCTGCTTCGGTAAAGACTTGCGAGACGAGCCCCATCTCTTTAAAGACCACGATGCGATCACCTGCGGTAGCGGCGATGCCGGCTGATTCGGTGCCGCGATGTTGCAACGCATAGAGACCATAGAAGGTGAGCTTGGCGACCTCTTCGCCAGGTGCCCACACACCGAAGACTCCGCAGGCATCTTGCGGACCCCGTTCGGCGAAGAGCTCGTGGGTGAGGAGACCATCGGGGAGACGAGTCATAGTTTTTCTCCCGTGAGAGGGAGGTGGGCGGCGAGATCAGAAAGGCTCCCGGAGGCATCGATCTCGCCTCTCTGCAGGGCATCGGCCCAGGTGGTGGCGCCAGAAGCGAGGGCGAGCCAGGTGTTGGCCGACATCTCGATCACATTCGGTGGGGTGCCGCGGGTGTGGCGCGGACCTTGCCCGCATTGAATCGCGGCATAGGGCGGGATGCGCACTTCAATCGCTTTACCGGGATTCTTCTTTGCCAGGAGCTCGAGGGTGGTGAGAACTTCTTCCAAGATCGCGGGATCTTGCTTCATGTTGATTGCGTTCATGAGGCACTTCCGAAGAGACGCGGAAATGTTTCTTCGTGTGCACTCTTTAATGCGGCGAGATCTATCACGAATTGGCCATCGACTTCGAAGTGATCGCCGCCGGTGGTGCCGATCTCTTTAGCTTTCACGCGATGGAACTTTGCGGTGTTAATTAATTGATCGACGCGATCGCGTGTAGTGGTGACGAGAATGCGACCGGGGGATTCGGAGAAGAGTGCAATGAATGGATCTTCGTGATTGAGAAGACGCACTGTGGCACCGATCTTTTTGCGGAGCGCCATCTCTGCGAGCGCAATCGCGAGTCCACCTTCACTGAGATCGTGTGCGGCGGTGGCAATGTCGTACTTCGCGATGTCGAGCATTAAATTTGCAAGGCGTGCTTCGTGCGGCAAATTGGCACGCGGTGGAATTCCACCTAAGTGGCCATGCAGATGTGCCCATTCGCTACCGGCGAGATCTTCGTTGGTAATTCCAAGGAGCACGATCACTTCGTCTGCTGATTGGAATGAACTGGGGATGCGCTTTCGTACATCTTGAATGACACCAAGAACTCCGATAACTGGAGTGGGGAGAATCGCTACATCGCCTGTCTGGTTGTAGAAGGAGACGTTCCCGCCAGTAACGGGAAGACCGAGTTCTAAACATCCATCGGCTAAACCTGTGACGGCGCGTTCAAATTGCCACATGACATTTGGATCTTCGGGCGAACCGAAGTTCAGGCAGTTAGTGACTGCAAGTGGTTTTGCGCCAGTGGTAGCGACGTTGCGATATGCCTCGGCGAGTGCGAGCTTTGCACCTTCGTAGGGATCGAGTCGGCACCAACGACCATTGGCATCGGTGGAGAGTGCAACACCGAGGTGTGTCTTCTCATCGATGCGCACCATTCCAGAATCTTCTGGTTGTGAGAGCACCGTGTTGCCTTGAACGTAACGATCATATTGATCGGTGACCCAACTCTTATCGGCCATGTTGGGTGAGGCGATAAGTGCGAGCAACTCTTTAGCTAGTTCTGCACCAGTAGCGGGGCGAGCCATGGTGGGAAGGTGTGCATTGAGTGCATCTTGTGTTGCCGGTTTGGCGAAGGGTCGTTGATAGACCGGGCCATCGTGAGCGACGGTGCGCGGCGGCACATCGACGATGAGATCGCCCTTCCACTCAATATGCAGACGCGTGCCATCGGTGACTTCACCGATAACGGTGACGGTGACATCCCACTTCTGGCAGATCTCGAGGAAGCGTTCGATTTTGCTCGGTTCCACAATGGCGCACATGCGCTCTTGTGATTCGCTCATCAAGATCTCTTCGGGGGAGAGGGTGGCATCGCGCAATGGCACTCGATCGAGGTAGATATGCATGCCACCGGTGCCGGCGGAGGCGAGTTCGCTGGTGGCACAGGAGAGACCAGCGCCGCCGAGATCTTGGATACCCACGACGAGATCTTCTTTAAAGATTTCTAACGAGCATTCGATGAGGAGTTTCTCGAGGAAGGGATCTCCTACTTGCACGCTGGGGCGCTTGGTGTTGCCACTTGCTTGGAAAGTTTCGCTGGCCAGTACCGAGACACCGCCGATGCCATCGCCACCGGTTTTGGCACCGAAGAGCACTACGAGGTTTCCGGCGCCTGATGCTTTGGCAAGTTTGATGTCTTCATGTCGCATCACACCCACGCAGAGCGCATTCACCAGTGGGTTACCTGCGTAGGTTTCGTCGAAAACGATTTCGCCACCAATGTTGGGAAGGCCAAGACAATTTCCGTAGCCACCGATTCCGGCAACAATGCCCGGAAGAACTCGCTTGGTATCGGGTGCATCGGCGCGTCCGAAGCGCAGTGGATCCATGACGGCGATGGGACGCGCGCCCATGGTGAGAATGTCGCGCACGATGCCACCGATACCGGTGGCGGCGCCTTGATACGGCTCTACGAAGCTTGGGTGGTTATGTGATTCCACTTTGAAAGTGACTGCATAACCCTGGCCGATATCAACAACACCGGCGTTCTCACCGATACCGACAAGGAGTGCGTCGCTCTTCGGTGCTTTATCGCCGAATTGCTTGAGGTGCACTTTGCTTGATTTGTAAGAGCAGTGTTCGCTCCACATCACGCTATACATCGCCAGCTCGCTACTAGTGGGACGGCGCCCGAGGATTTCTACGATGCGCGCATACTCATCGGGTTTAAGGCCAAGTGCGGTAAAAGGCTGATCTTTTATGGGGTTTTCGGTGGCAAGAGCGACGGTATCAAGGCTCATGCGTTTACTGCTTGCATGAGAAGTGAGGTGAAGAAAGGTAAGCCGTCGGTTCCTGGCCCAGTGAGATCTTCTACTGCGTGTTCGGGGTGTGGCATGAGGCCAACGATATTTCCGCGCTCGTTAGTGATGCCGGCAATTTTATTTTGTGAACCGTTGGGGTTGCGCCCGACGTAGCGCGCAACGATGCGGTTTTCGTTCTCTAACATTTCAAGAACAGTGTCATCGCATTGGAAAGAACCTTCACCATTCTTCAGTGGAATAACAATCTCTTGATTTACTCTGTAACCGCGAGTCCAGGAGGTTTCGTTATTCTTGATACTGATTCGTTGATCGCGACAGAGAAAATGTAATTCTTGATTTCGCACCAGTGCACCGGGAAGTAAGTGTGATTCGCAGAGAATTTGGAATCCGTTACATATACCGAGCAGCGGCATACCGTCGTTGGCGCGCGTGATGATGGTTTCCATGATCGGTGCAAAGCGCGCGATCGCTCCGCACCGTAAGTAATCGCCGTAAGAGAAACCACCGGGAAGAACTACTGCATCAACTTTCTTTAAATCAGTATCTGCGTGCCAGAGAGAGAAAGGTGTGGCGCCGGCAATACGTATTGCGCGCTGCGCGTCGCGGTCATCAAGTGAGCCAGGGAAGGTGACAACCCCGACTTTCATTCGACCACTCGAACGGAGAAGTTTTCAATCACGGGATTGGCGAGCAAAAGTGAGGCGGCCTTCTCGATTTCGGCGAGGCGCTCGGGGGTAGCGGGGCCTTCGAAGTCGATTTCAAAGGACTTTCCTTGGCGCACGCTAGTGATGGCGGCAAATCCGAGGCGAGGCAGTGCAGCGGCGATCGCCTGACCCTGCGGGTCGAGGATTTCGGCCTTCAGTGAGACATCAACAACCACTTTTGCCACGCTTAAATCCTAGTAATTTCCGCCTCAACAGAGTGTCGAAATCGCCTGAGAGATAGCGCTCATCTGAGGGTTGCAAAGTCGGCGAGAAGTAGCAGGATGGGCGGGTGCGCTTACCTCTCTCCGCCTCGCGATACGACGCGCTCATGGGTGGGATCCTGCGAACGCTGACTCGCGGGCATAAGTGGCTCCATCGCGTGAGCCGAGGTCGAGCAGGGAAGAGTTTTCCCGGTGGGGCGCTCGTGATCTGGGTGACTTTGCCTGGGCGAAAGAGCAGCCTGCCACGGGTGACCCCGCTCCTTGGCGCACCTGATGGCGATTCTTGGGTAGTAGCTGGTTCGGCCGGCGGGATGTCGACCGCGCCCGAGTGGGCGCTCAACGCTATTGCAGCAGCGGAGAATCCGGCAAGTGAGTGTTGGTTAGAGGTGAAGGGTGTCACGCGGAGAATTCGCGTGATCAATTTGGTTGATGAAGCCGAGCGCAGTGCAGCGTATGAAAAGTTGATTCACGATTGGCGATTCTTTAGGTCGTATGCGCTTCGCACTTCGCGCACCATCCCCGTCTTCCGCTTAGTTGATCTCTAACTTAAAACATACTTCCAGTTATCCGCAGATATGACTCTGCGTACTTACTTTGGGTTTCGGCGATCACTATGTGTGGAAGTTCGGGTGGCGGGAGTTCGCCGCTCTTATCCCACGAGGATTGTGCTAACCAATCGCGAAGAAATTGTTTGTCAAAAGAGGGTTGCGCTCGACCTGGTTGCCAATCGGAGACCGGCCAGAAACGCGATGAATCAGGGGTAAGTGCCTCATCTCCGAGTGTGATCACACCGGCGGAGTTACGACCGAATTCAAATTTAGTGTCGGCGAGAATGACGCCGCGCGCTTTGGCGATGGCATGTGCGCGCTTGTAGATCGCGATGGAGAGTGTGCGCAGAGTGTTCGCATCTTCGATGCCGATGAGATCTACGACCCGATCGAATGACACATTCTCATCGTGCTCACCGACTTCAGCTTTCATTGCGGGAGTGAAGATGGGTTCGGGTAATTCACTGCCATCGACGAGTCCAGGTGGGAGTGCAATGCCGCAGACCGTTCCGCTCTCGTTATATTCGGCTAATCCAGAACCTGCGAGGTAGCCACGGACCACGCACTCCACCGGAAACATAGTGAGCTCTTCGCAGATTACTGCGCGCTTATGCACTTCGTGAGGGACTTCGGTGGAGATCACGTGATTGGGAACGATGTCGGCTATCTGCTTAAACCACCAGAGTGAAAGTTGTGTGAGTACTACGCCCTTGTTGGGAATCGTTGTGGGCAATACCCAATCGAATGCCGAGATGCGATCACTTGCGACCATAAGAATTTGCCCGGCATCGTTGCGATAGAGATCGCGCACCTTTCCGGTGCGAATGTGGTGCCAACCAGGAATAGCAACGGGGGTAGGTGGGCCTACTGGTCCGAAACCGCTCACACTTTTCTCGTCACGATTAGAGAATGGCGCTGGCGCGGTACTTCGCCGCATCCGGATAGCGCTTCGTGATGGTGTTAACCGCGTCAATAATCGCTTTGGTTTGCGAGCGCGCAGCACCGGTGAATTCAAGTGGCGTGGCAAGGAGTGCATCGAGCGCGGCGCGATCTAGTGGGACGCGCGCATCGCTTGCGAGGCGATCGAGAAGATCGTTGCTGCTGCGGCCAGCGCGCATCTCTAGCGCCACCGCGACTGCGTGTTCTTTGATCGCTTCGTGTGCACCTTCGCGACCCACACCAGCTTTCACGCAGGCCATAAGAATTTTGGTAGTTGCCAGGAAGGGTAAGTAGCGCTCGATCTCGCGAGAGATCACTTCGGGGAAGGCGCCAAACTCTTTAAGAACAGTGAGAGTGGTTTCGAGTAGACCATCCATGGCGTAGAACGCATCGGCGAGCGCGACTCGGCGAACCACAGAACAGGAGACATCGCCCTCGTTCCATTGATCGCCAGAGATCTCGGCGATCATTTGGGCGTAACCGCGAAGCACCACGGCAAGTCCGTTGATCCGTTCGCAGGAACGGGTATTCATCTTGTGTGGCATCGCAGAGGATCCCACTTGGCCTTGCGCAAAACCTTCGGTGACAAGTTCGGCGCCGGCCATCAAACGAATACTGGTGGCAAGTGATGAGGGACCAGCAGCTAGTTGTACGAGGGCGGTGAGCGCTTCGTAATCCAGAGAACGTGGATAGACCTGGCCTACAGAGATGAGAGTGCGTTCGAAACCAAGGTGTGCGGCGATGCGCTCTTCTAACTTCGCGTACTTCGCTTCGTCTCCATCGAAGAGATCGAGTGCATCTTGCGCCGTTCCTACTGGTCCTTTAATTCCTCGCATGGGATAACGTGAGAGGAATGATTCGATGCGCTCGAATGCAATGAGGCTCTCTTGAGCTGCGTTCGCGAAGCGCTTTCCGAGAGTGGTCATTTGGGCAGGAACGTTATGTGAACGTCCCGAGATGGGTTGCTCTGCATAAGTTGCTGCTAATTCACCGAGTGAGTGGAGAAGAGCGACGGTGCGATTGCGCACCAATTCAAGTGAGTGCTTAATTTGTAGTTGCTCAACGTTTTCAGTGAGATCACGGCTCGTCATTCCGGTATGAATTGCTTCGTGGCCAGCGAGTGCGTTGAATTCTTCGATCCGTGCCTTTACGTCGTGACGAGTAACGCGTTCCCGAGCTGCAATGGATTCGAGATCGACTTTGCTTCGAGATTTTTCGTAAGCAGCGATCACCTCTGCCGAGATGTTGAGACCGAGATCCTTCTGCGCCTTGAGTACGGCGATCCAGAGATCGCGTTCGGCGACCACTTTCGATTCTGGAGACCAGATCTCGCGCATCTGCGCTGATGCATACCGACTCGCTAGAACGCTCATAGGTTCATCCTCTCATCTTTGACTGGTTTCACTTCTGCTTCGAGGCGGCGATGTCGCTTCGATAATGCGCGCCCGCAACTTTGATCTGGGTGATGGTCTTGTAGGCGATGGTGCGCGCCTCTTCCAAAGTGGCGCCCATGCCGGTGATGGTGAGGAGGCGACCTTTGGCCGCTACCAGCTTTCCGTCGCGTATCTCTGTGCCCGCGTGGAAGATGGTGGCGCTACTTTCGTTCTCACTTGGAAGCGTGATCTCTGCGCCGCTCACTACCTGCTCGGGATACCCCTGCGCAGCAAGGACAACCGTGACCGCAGCATCAGGGGTGAATTCCACACTCTTTCCCGCGAGATTTCCGGTCGCTGCATCCATGAGGAGTGTGGCAAGTGGAGTGATCAGACGTGGAAGGAGGACTTCGGTCTCTGGATCCCCGAAACGTGCGTTGAATTCAATGATCTTGATGCCCTTGCTGGTGAGCGCTAGGCCCGCATAGAGCAGACCCGCAAAGGGAGTTCCCCGTTTAGCCATCTCATCGATCATCGGTTGTAAAACAGTGCGTTGTACTTCGTTCTTAATATTTGCCGGTGCCCACGGAAGTGGTGAGTACGCACCCATGCCACCAGTGTTCGGGCCTTCATCGTTATCGCGTACGCGTTTGTAATCTTGCGCCGGATCCATCGGGATCACCGTGGTGCCATCGCTAATTCCAAAGAGCGATACTTCGGGGCCATCGAGGAATTCCTCAATCACGACGCGTGCGCACGCGGCGGCATGGGCGAGTGCTTCGCCGCGATCGTGTGTCACCACGACGCCTTTTCCTGCAGCTAATCCATCATCTTTCACCACATACGGTGGACCGAAGAGATCGAGGGCTGCAGCAGCTTCTTCTGGCGTCGTGCAGACGCGCGCTTCCGCAGTTGCTACGCCCGCAGCGCGCATTACTTCTTTGGCAAATGCTTTGGAACCTTCGAGTTCGGCCGCTGCTTTGTTCGGGCCAAAGACGGGAATGTGATGGGCCCGTAAGACATCTGCAACACCCGCGATTAGTGGAACTTCTGGACCAATCACCACAAGATCAATGCCGAGCGCCGTTGCTAATTCTGTGACGGCATTTCCGTCTTCGGTATTGATCTGGTGAAGGGTGGCGATGGTTGCAATGCCGGGATTGCCTGGTGCGCAATGGATTTCGGTGGTGAGTGGATCCTTCGCCAAACTCTGGCAAATCGCGTGTTCGCGTCCGCCGGAGCCTATGACGAGGATTTTCATGCCAGAGCTTTCTCCAACTTGGCCTTCACTGCGGGCCATTCGTCTGCGAGTACGGAGTAGAAGACTGAATCACGTGGAGTTCCATCTTTGCGAATGACTAAGTGACGGAGCACGCCTTCGCGTTGCGCGCCGAGACGCTCGATGGCGCGTTGTGAACGTTCGTTGCGGATATCTGTTTTAAGACAGAGACGGTCATAGCCGCGCACTTCGAAAGCTTCTGTCATAAGAAGAAGTTTGCACTCGGTATTCACTGCGCTTCGCCAAAATGCTTGACCGTAGAAAGTCCAACCGATTTCTACGCGACGATGCGCGGGTACTTGATCGAGATAGGAAGTGGAACCAATGCACTCGCCGTTGTAGATAACGGCAAAAGGTTCGCGTTCACCGGCATCGCGTTCAATTAAAGCGCCGGTGATGATTTGCGTAATGTCAGCAACAATTTTTGGAGTATGAAAAGCAAGATCGCGTGAGAGCACATCGTCATTTCCGATATGAGTGAAGAGATCTTCGGCGTGCGCTAAAGCAAGCGGCTCTAGCCGCACGTGTTTTCCAACTAATACGGTCATGAAACCAGATCGCGAACTGCGATGGTTTCGTCACGCCCGGGACCGACACCAATCGCACTCATGGGTGCACCCGAGATATCTTCGAGGTATTGCACGTAAGAACGCGCATTGGCGGGGAGATCTTCCAAGCTACGTGCCTTAGAAATATCTTCTTTCCAACCTGGTAAGTATTCGTAAATTGGCTTGGCGTGGTGGAAATCCGTTTGGGTAGTGGGGATTTCTTCAACGCGTGTGCCATCAACATCGTAGGCAACACAGACTGGAATCTTCTCCCACCCGGTGAGTACATCGAGTTTGGTGAGGAAGAAATCTGTGAGCCCATTGACGCGCGTTGCATAACGCGCGATCGGTGCATCGAACCAACCACAACGACGATTACGTCCTGTAGTCACACCGACTTCGCCACCAATGCGACGTAGCGCTTCGCCATCTTCATCGAAAAGTTCAGTAGGGAAAGGACCAGAACCGACACGAGTCGTGTACGCCTTCAAGATTCCAATAACGCGAGTGATCTTTGTGGGCCCAATTCCAGAACCAGCACAAGCACCACCTGCTGTTGGATTACTTGATGTGACGAACGGATAAGTACCGTGATCAACATCGAGCAGTGTTCCTTGCGAACCTTCGAGCAAGACAACTTTTCCAGCTGCGAGCGCTTGATTGAGCAAGAGCGATGTATCGGTGACGTAGGGGCGCAAGATCTCTGCGTACTCTAAATACTCATCGACGATCTGTTGTACTTCCATACCCTTGCGGTTGAAAACTTTAATGAGCACTTGGTTTTTATCGCGCAGTGCTGCTTCGATTTTCTGTTCCAAGATGCTGGGATCAAAGAGATCTTGTACGCGAATACCAATGCGGTTGATCTTGTCTGCGTATGCCGGACCGATGCCGCGGCCGGTTGTACCAATCTTGTTATTTCCAAGAAAACGCTCGGTGACTTTGTCGATGGTGCGGTGATACGGCGTGATGAGATGTGCGTTCGCACTGATCACGAGCTTTGACGTATTGATACCGCGTTCGTTCAAACCTTTAATTTCTTGAAGCAAGACACCTGGGTCGATGACGACACCGTTTCCGATTACTGGCACCACCGAAGGGCTCAAGATTCCGGAAGGAAGAAGGTGGAGTGCGTACTTCTGATCACCGATGACGACGGTGTGGCCTGCGTTATTGCCACCTTGATAGCGGACTACATATTCGACGCGATCACCGAGGAGGTCTGTGGCTTTGCCCTTGCCTTCATCGCCCCATTGGGCTCCGACGATAACTATGGCTGGCACTTGCCTAACTATATCCCGTCAGGGGCCTTTCGGTCGAAAGCGTTTCGATCCATTCGATGGCGGAAAGTGGCGCATTTGAGCGTAAAAGTAAGCCATGATGGGTTTATGACTATTGGACAAGATCTCCTCGGCGGCCCACCTCCCACCCATATCCCCAGCGATGGATCCGATGCTCTCTTCGCAGTGGGGAAGGGGGCAGATGAAGTGGCGCGCGCCTTCCCAGCCTCCCCGCTTCCCTGGGCGGTCCTCGCCGATGAGGCCTGGGCGCAAGGTCGAGTACTTGAGTCCTATGCCTTCGCCCGCACTGGTTACCACCGCGGCCTTGATCTACTTCGACGCAATGGATGGAAAGGACACGGCCCTGTTCCGTGGGAGCACGAAGGCAATCGCGGTTGGCTGCGTGCGCTTCATGCACTCGGACGCGCAGCTGGTTCGATTGGTGAGAGCGAAGAACATGATCGCTGCACGCTCTTCTTACGCGACTCCAGTGCTACCGCCGCCGAGTTCTTAAACAAGTAACCGAATCTTTTTCGACAGTCGTTCTAAGGTGTACTTATGAATCCATTGAGCGCGCAATCCATCGTTGAGACCCTCGGCCTAGTCGGGGTTTTCATGGTCTTGCTCGCCGAGACCGGGCTCTTGATCGGCCTGGTGCTTCCTGGTGATTCGCTCCTCTTTGTTGCTGGAGTCGCAGCTTCAGGTGTCGCTATGAAAGCCGTCGGCGTGCAATTGAGTTTGCCGGCACTGATGATTGGTGCACCGATAGCAGCAATCGTAGGTTCACAAGTAGGGCGCAACATTGGTGAGAAGTTAGGGCGCCCACTCTTTGCACGTCCTGATGGTCGTGTCTTTTCGCAAGATCGCGTGAAGAAGACCGAAGATTTCCTTGCGCGTTACGGGTACGCAAAAGCGTTAATACTTGCGCGCTTTGTTCCTGTTGTACGTACGCTCATTAATCCGATCGCTGGAGTAATTGGAATGCCAAAAGCCACGTTCTTTAAGTGGAACGTTATTGGTGCTCTCCTCTGGACGGAGAGCGTCATTATTTTGGGTTACATACTTGGTGAAAAACTGAAAGGATCGATCGACAAGTATCTATTGCCGATCGTGGCTATCGTAATTGTGATCAGCATCTTGCCGTTGCTCTTTGGAATTATTAAAGAGCGAAAGAATAAGGCTTAATCAAGTCCTAATTCACTGAGTGAGTAAGCAGCAAAGTAAGGCAATCCCGCTTCTTTGATAGCTGGTGCGGCGCCGCGTTCCACAATCACTGCAACGCCTACAACTTCAGCACCCGCTTCGCGAAGTGCTTCCACTGCAGTGAGTACAGAACCACCAGTGGTTGAAGTGTCTTCTACGGCAAGTACGCGACGTCCGGCGACATCTGGTCCTTCGATGCGACGTTGCAATCCGTGTTGCTTCTCGCTCTTGCGTACGACGAATGAATCAAGGCGCTTACCTTTCGCGGCAGCAGCATGCATCATCGCGGTAGCAACTGGATCAGCACCCAGTGTGAGTCCACCGACAGCGTCGTACTGCAATTCGCTAGTAAGTGCGAGCATCACTTCACCGACGAGTGGTGCGGCAACTGAATCAAGAGTGACCCGGCGAAGGTCGACGTAGTAATTGGCTTCCTTTCCACTGGAGAGGATCACCTTTCCGTGGACGATGGCCTTGGACTTGATCTCCGCAAGGAGTGCATTTTTTGGATCGCTCATGCCGATAAGCCTAGAGTGCGTTTATGCCCGCTCATCTCCGCGTCTACTCAAGCGAGCCGCACCCCATGGCCCATGTGTGGGTGGAGAGCGTCGGTGAGCGTCGAGTTCCGGAGATTGCGAGCGACTTACTCACCTTTTCGGAGCTCCTTTGGATCGGGCTCCGTGGAGATTTAGCGCCACTAGCCCCTGCGGTCGCCTTTGCAAGGCGCGCCTCCAAGCTCCCACTGGCTGGGTACCTCTTAATCGATGGCGACTTTCCGCGCGTAGGGGAGTTGGATTGGCCCGATGCTCCGGTGGCATATCTGGCGACTGTTCCAGATTATGAAACTCACGCCAAAGCGGCGTTGGCGCGGGGTTGGAAAGTCATCTCCGACCTCACTGATTTATAGCCCTTCCCCAGAGATAGGCTTCCGACATGTCGAAGCGCGAAATTCCCGGTTTAGTTCCCCGCCTCGTGCCACTGGGCACCACGGTCTTCGCCCACTACTCGGCAATTGCAGTCGAGACGGGTGCCATCAACCTCGGACAAGGCTTCCCCGACACCGATGGCCCTTCCTGGATCGCCGATGCAGTGACGCGCGCCATGGCAGAAGGGCGCGGCAATCAATATCCCGCTGGCGCTGGCGTCGTCGAATTGCGCAAAGCAGTCGCCGCCCATCAAAAGCGTTGGTACGGGATTGAAAATGATTTCGCCACCGAAGTTCTCATCACCGCAGGTGCCACTGAAGCACTCACTGCCGCACTTATCGGATTAGTTGATACCGACGATGAAGTCATCGTCTTTGAACCTTTCTATGATTCATATCGCGCTGCGGTAGTGATGGCACGCGGCAAACTCGTCGCGATCACCATGGAAGCTCCTGATTACACACTTGATATTGATGAACTTCGCAAGGCGATTACTCCGCGAACTAAAGTCATTGTCGTAAACACTCCGCATAATCCCAGCGGTGCCGTTACTTCCCGTGCAGAGTTGCAAGCTGTTGCCGATTTAGCGATCGAACATAACCTTGTCGTTATCTCCGATGAGGTCTACGAGCACATGGCTTTTGAAGGCGAACATGTTTCCATCTCGACCCTTGCGGGAATGCGCGAACGTACACTTACTATTTCCTCTGCTGGAAAACTCTTCTCATACACCGGGTGGAAAATCGGCTGGATCACTGGCCCAAAGCAGTTGGTCGATGCCGCACGCACAGTGAAGCAATTCCTCACCTACGTTGTAGGTGGACCATTCCAATACGCACTCGCGGAAGCGCTGGATAATGGTGATCAGTGGCTTGCAGAACTTCGCACATCATTGATGCACTCACGTGATCACTTCACTTCTGGCCTTAAATCATTGGGTTTTGAGGTCCATCAACCGAAGGGCACTTACTTCGCCACGGTAGATGTGCGTTCAAAGGGCTTTGCCACCGCAGATGAGTTCTGCCAAACGATTCCCAAGAAGATCGGTGTTGTGGCCATTCCTTCTCATGTCTTCTACGAACATCCGGAACGTGGTGCCGCATATGCGCGCTTTGCTTTCTGTAAGAAGGATGCCGTACTCGATGCAGCCTTAGAACGGCTTGCACAACTTTAATTCTTGAGCGCACTCGCCATAACTGGGGCAAGTGCCCTGCTCTCCCACACACTTATGTGGTTTGCATCGCGATAGATCCAATGGCCTTTTGTAAATGTTTCACACCTTGCAGCAGGGCAGAGCTCAACTCGTAGATCGACGAAGCCAGCGCCGGTGGAGTGAGCGATTTGCGCTTCCATCGCCCACGAAGCTCCTTGCACGCTTTGCGCATCCGAAAGTGCGAGCGCGGGATTGCATCTATTAGCCACTAGATTGATATTGCTACACGACTTCGGGCTCCAGGCAATTAATCCAGCAGCTGGGTTACCGACTTGATAATTAAATTGCGGAACGGTACCAACGATTATTACTCGATGCCCGCTCTCTCTTACCGACGAAATAAATGATGTGAGAGCTTTTTGGGTAACTGCCATCTTCGATTTCACGCCAACAACTGCGTTTGCGTTTACTACAGGTGCCCAACCACTCTCACGCCAATATTGATCGGTCATGGCGAGTATCACGGTTCCACGGGGTGCACTCTTCAAATACGCGAGTGCACTCTTAGCGAAATCACTGCACCTGGTTTTGCTACTTCGATCTCGTGCGGCGCCGATCTGCTTAATATCTAGCACCATGGGTGGACAACTACTGATCGTGGCAATGGTGAGCGGGCGGTTGAGCTGCTTGGCAGCTAACACAACACCATCGGAGAGGGCGTCGGCTTGTGAATCTCCGATTAAGTAAATCGGAGCACCTCTCCCCGACCAGGTGCATTTGGTGAGATCTCGTTGGGTCATGGTGGTGTCTTCGTGACATCCCAGCGTTCGACCCAGATGTTCCGGAGTGACATCGCTTACGAGCGCAGCGCTCTGCGACGAGTTTGGCGTGACGTGTGGAGCAATGAGTAACACCCCTATTGAAACCACCAGGGGAAGTGCAATGGCGGCCCGAATCATTCGCCAATCGCTCTTCTCGGAGACTTTGCGGAGGCGAAGCGGATTCTCGACGTACTTATAGGAGAGCGCCGCAACCACAAATGATGCGAGCACTGCGCCTGTCAGCATGATCTTGGAATCAGAGATCGAACGGGCAAAGACGATGAAAGGCCAATGCCAGAGATACCAGGAGTAGGAGAAATCTCCGATACTGCGCATCACTTTCGTTCCAAGGAAGCGATGGCTGGGTGAATCCTTATCCGCACCAGCCAGGATGAGGAGTGCGGTGCCGAGAACTGGCGCCAGAGTGACGGCGCTCGGCCAGGCACTTCCTTCCTTAATAAAGAAGAGTGAGTAAACGAGTAGCGCGTAAGCGATAACGGTAAAGAGACGAGCGCGAGTAACTCGATATCCCTGGGAGAGCGCAATAGCGATAAGTGTGCCGGCGGCAAACTCCCAAGCACGAGTGATGGGTGAGTAGAAGAGAATCTGCCCTCGGTTAATGAACCGAATCTCCACACCCCACTGCGCAAGTAGCACTGTGCCCAAAGAAATTGCCGCGAGCACACCCACGAGGAAGAGCGCTCGACGTGAACTCTTCTTCTTATGAATGGCGTAACTCATGATGAGTACAAGCAAAACGGGGAAGAAGAAGTAGAACTGCTCTTCAATCGAGAGCGACCAGGTGTGGAGCATGGGATTGCTCGCCGCTGGTAGATCAAAGTAACCACCAGTGGAGAAGTGGAGCACGAAGTTAGCGATAAAGAGAGTGGCGCCAATACCGGCGTAGATGCCCTTTTGAAATGAGCCGCCGGATGAGAGGAAAAAAGCTGAAGCGATAGCAACCACGCTCGTCATTAACGAGAGCGCCGGTACGAGTCGCTTAAAACGGCGGCGATAGAAATTCTTAAACGAGAAAGTGTTGGTCCGTTCCCATTCACGCAGGATCAATTGCGAGATAACAAACCCTGAGATGACGAAGAAGATATCTACGCCGGCGAATCCACCTGAGACGGGCAATCCAGCATGGAAGAAGACAACCGCGAGAACCGCAATGGCACGCAGGCCTTGGATATCAGCGCGAAAGTGAATGGGATTAATCCTTCTTGTAGATCACCAGATGCGAAGTAGATCGTATCGGCACTAGATCGCGCCGAGCGGGAGCCCCCGCAAGTTGAGCTCGTAAGTAATCCATCTCCCGATTGAGATCGAGTAGCTGAGTCTCCAACTCCAGAATCCGTTTGATGCCGGCGAGATTAATTCCTTCGTTCACTAACCGCTGGACTTCACGCAGGAGCGCGATATCTCTAATCGAGTAGCGACGACCGCGACCGGTAGCCCGACCTGGTGAAACTAAGCCGAGGCGGTCGTATTGGCGAAGGGTTTGTGGGTGCATGCCAGAGATTTCTGCGGCCACGCTAATGACGTAAACCGCAGCGTATTCGTCGTGATCTCCTAACATCACTACTCCTTCGCCTTAGCAACAAAGTCTGCCCGTAGATCCACATGCGCTGTCAAGGTTTGGAACTGCTCGATCAGTTCACGCTCTTTAGCATCGAGGCGTTGTGGCACCGCAACTTCAACGGTGACGAAGAGATCCCCTTGGCCACCGCTCTTCTTGGCAAGACCGTGACCTTTAACTCGTAGAGTGCGCCCATTTGCGGTTCCCGCAGCGAGGCGCACCTTCACAAGTTCGCCACTTAACGTCGGTACTTCAACGTCGCCACCCAATGCAGCTTCTGCGAAAGTAATCGGCAAAGTGAGTGAGAGATTGTCGCCCTTACGAGTGAAGATCGGATGTGGGGTGACATGAATTTCGATGTAGAGATCACCTGCAGGTGCACCTGGTTGTCCGGCACCACCCTTGCCTTTGAGAATGATGCGCTTTCCATCTTCAATGCCGGCTGGAATATTCGCTTTTACGGTGTTGCCGTTCACCCGCAGAGATATTTGGACACCCGTGATTGAATCGCGAAAAGAGATTGTGGTCTCTGTTTGTAAGTCTTGTCCTTTACGTGGTCCGCGTTGGCGATTCCCAAAGAGTCCGCTGAGCATGTCGTTGATGTCGCCACCACCGAACATGTCCTGCGGATTTCCTTGGAAGCCTCCGCCGTAACCGCCACCTTGACCACCTTGTGGTTGGCGAAAACCACCACGGGCAAAGAGTGCGCGCGCTTCGTCGTACTCTGCACGCTTCTTCGGATCGCTCAAGATGTCGTATGCCTCAGAGACTTCTTTGAAGCGCTCTTCTAATTTGGCATCACCTTTATTTGCATCTGGGTGAAGATCTCGAGCGAGCTTGCGATAAACCTTTTTAATGGCAGCCGCTTCTGCATTCTTTTCCACGCCAAGAATGGCGTAGAAGTCCTTCTCATACAGATCTTTAGCGGCCATGGGTTTACTCGGGTTCCGTTACTGCCACACGTGCGGGTCGGAGAATGCGATCTTTTAAGCGATATCCCGGTTGCAAGATTGCTGTAGCAGTTGCTTCCGTTACTTCATCGCTCGTGGCATGAATGAGCGCTTCGTGGATTTGTGGGTCAAATGCTTCTCCTGCAGTTCCGTACTTCTCTAATCCGAGTTTGCTAGTGAGTTTCTCGAGTTGATCTGCAACCGCCTTGAATCCACCTTCTAGTTCGCCGTGTTCGCGAGCGCGCTCAAGGTCATCAAGAGTAGGAAGCATTTCAATGAGAACAGCAGCAACCGCAAGATCGCGAGCTAACTCACGATCGCGCTCCACGCGCTTACGGTAATTGGAGTATTCAGCTTGAAGGCGTTGGAGATCCCCGGTGAGGACGACGAGTGGATCACTCGCCGCCTCCTCGAGAACTTCGACAACTTCAGCCGCAGACTCTTCTGTTACAGATTCTGCTGCGGTTTCGCTCATTTCTGTTCGTCAACAATCTCAGCATCGACTACGTCGTCACCATGACCGTGAGACTCCTGCGCTCCTTCGCCTCCACCAGCTGCTTGTTCTGCTGCATAGAGTGAAGCACCGAGCTCTTGGCTGACGTTCGAGAGTTTCTCGGTGCCGGCCTTGATGGTCTCCATATTGCTTCCCTTGAGAGCTTCCTTTAGAGAGTTCAGTTCGCCTTCGACTTCTGCCTTCTTCTCAGCGGCTTCGCCTTCAGTGAACTTATCCGCATTGTCTTTGAGGAACTTCTCGGTTTGGTAGACGAGTGAATCGGCGAGGTTACGAGTCTCGGCCTCTTCGCGACGCGCCTTATCTTCTTCGGCGTGCGATTCGGCTTCCTTCATCATCCGCTCGATGTCGTCCTTGCCCAGAGCAGATCCGCCCGTGATGCGCATTGATTGCTCTTTGCCAGTCCCAAGATCCTTCGCAGCTACGTGCACAATGCCGTTAGCGTCGATATCGAAAGTAACTTCGATCTGTGGGATGCCACGTGGTGCAGGCGGCAAACCGGTGAGTTCAAACATCCCGAGGCGCTTGTTGTAAGCAGCCATTTCGCGCTCGCCTTGGAAGACTTGAATCTGAACGCTTGGCTGATTGTCATCAGCCGTAGTGAAGATTTCCGAACGCTTGGTTGGAATGGTGGTGTTGCGCTCGATGAGGCGCGTCATGATGCCGCCCTTGGTTTCAATTCCAAGTGAGAGTGGCGTGACGTCGAGAAGGAGAACATCCTTCACTTCACCCTTGAGTACACCTGCTTGAAGTGATGCACCTACAGCTACGACCTCATCGGGGTTAACGCCCTTGTTTGGTTCGCGGCCACCGGTAAGGCTGCGTACGAGATCTACTACTGCTGGCATACGTGTTGATCCACCGACCAAGACAACTTGATCAATCTTGCTAAGTGGAACACCTGCATCCTTGATTACTTGCTCGAAAGGCTTCTTGCAGCGCTCGAGAAGATCAGCAGTAATTTGTTGGAATTGTGCGCGAGTAATCGACTCATCAAGAAAGAGTGGATTCTTCTCGGCATCAACAGTGATGTAAGGAAGATTGATGCTCGTTGATTGTGAAGAGGAGAGTTCGATCTTTGCCTTCTCTGCTGCTTCACGCACGCGTTGCATCGCCATCTTGTCTTTAGTGAGATCAATACCGTTGCTTTGGCCAAAGTTCTTTACCAAGTGCTCGACGAGTGCTTGATCCCAATCGTCACCACCGAGGTGGTTATCGCCATTGGTGGCCTTTACTTCGACAACTCCGTCGCCGATTTCAAGAAGTGAAACGTCGAACGTTCCACCGCCGAGGTCGAAGACGAGAATGGTTTGTTCTTGATCTGCTTTATCAAGACCGTATGCAAGTGCTGCTGCAGTGGGCTCGTTGATAATGCGAAGTACGTTAAGACCAGCAATCTCGCCAGCTTCTTTTGTTGCTTGACGTTGTGAGTCATTGAAGTAAGCCGGCACGGTAATAACCGCATCGGTCACTGTTTCTCCGAGGTAAGCCTCAGCATCGCGCTTCAACTTCATGAGCACGCGAGCGCTGATCTCTTGCGGGGTGTATGCCTTGCCATCGATATCAGTGGTCCAGTTGGTGCCAATGTGGCGCTTCACCGAACGGATCGTGCGATCGACGTTGGTGACGGCTTGGCGCTTGGCGACTTCGCCGACCAAGACT
>CAFBRC010000007.1_pt1 | contig 23950 bp, 17 predicted proteins | sample 7270121 | NCBI WGS metagenome assembly CAFBRC01 (sample SAMEA6814190, study PRJEB35770) | freshwater metagenome | biome: Freshwater; feature: Freshwater reservoir; material: water | place: Czech Republic | collected 2016-11-09 | depth 30m m | reverse complement strand
TAAGTCGCTGCACATGGGTGGGGCTACCGGTCGCATCCACGGCGCCGATTACTCGCTCCTTGATTACAACCGCGCAGGAATCCCGCTTGTTGAAATTGTTACAAAGATGATTCCCGGCACGGAGAAGTATGCGCCGCTTGTAGCAAAGGCCTACGTCGCAGAATTGCGCGACATCCTACGTTCATTGGGCGTCAGTGATGTAAAGATGGAGCAGGGCTCACTTCGTTGCGATGCCAACGTCTCTCTTTCGCCACGTGGATCTGGCATTCTGGGAACCCGAAGCGAAACGAAGAACGTGAACTCGCTCCGATCGGTAGAGCGCGCTATTCGCAGTGAAATGCAGCGCCATGCGGCCCGTCTAGACGATGGACTCAAAGTGGTTCAAGAGACTCGACACTTCCACGAAGATAGTGGCATCACTACTTCTGGAAGATCAAAAGAGACTGCCGAGGATTACCGATATTTTCCTGAACCAGATTTGGTGCCGATAGCGCCAGATCCGGCTTGGGTCGAAGAACTTCGTGCCACGCTGCCAGAACGTCCATCGGTTGTTCGCGCCCGCTTGCAGAAAGAGTGGAACATCGCCGATAAAGAAATGGCGTCGATGGTGAATGCTGGCGTGCTCGCCGTGGTCATCGAAACCGTGGCTTTGGGAGCGGACTCCACCAAGGCTCGCAGTTGGTGGGTCGGTGAAATTGCCCGTCAGGCTAATGAACGTGGCGTTGAAGTGATCGATGTGGGAATCACGCCTGCTGATGTGGCTCGCATTGTGGAACTCGTCTCCACCGGAGATCTCACCGATAAATTGGCACGCCAAGTAGTCGATGGCGTGATCGCTGGCGAAGGTCGTCCTGACGATGTAGTGGCCACTCGTGGTCTCAAAGTGGTCTCTGATGATGGCGCACTCTTATTAGCAATTGCGGCAGCTATCGCATCCGATGCAGCAGCTGCTGAGAAGGTCCGTGGGGGAAATCTGAATGCTGCGGGTGCATTGATTGGTCTTGTGATGAAAGCAACACAAGGTCAAGCCGATGCAGCAAAGGTACGCGAGTTGCTCCTCAAAGAGTTGGGTCACTAGGGGTATTCCCCACATATTTGTCGAATCTGGGAATAGATTCGCGCCATTTCAAGTTGCACCATTTGTTCAGATAGGTTTGTCTTAAATCATCATCTAATCCAGGAGAAATTTTGCCTAACTCTGCCTTGTCTGCCATCACGCCTGATCATCACGTATACGAGCCGGGTCAAGATCCTCGCCGCTGGAAGGCGCTCTTTGTTATCGCTATTGCGCAACTAATGGTGGTGCTTGATGCCTCTATTGTGAACTTGGCGTTGCCTAGCGCAAAGCGCGACCTTGGTATTAGTGATGCAAACCAGCAATGGGTGATCACTGCCTACACGTTGGCCTTCGGTGGACTCTTACTTCTGGGTGGTCGTATCGCGGATTACGTGGGGCGCAAGAAAGTCTTCATGATTGGCCTTCTAGGCTTTGCAGGCGCTTCTGCGCTGGGTGGAATCTCAAGTACTTCTGGATTACTTTTCGCCTCCCGAGCATTACAAGGTGGTTTTGCTGCGCTTTTGGCGCCAGCAGCGCTCTCGCTCATCACCGTCAACTTCATCGTTCCCAAGGAGCGCGCTCGCGCCTTCGGTGTCTTCGGTGCCATCTCGGGTGGTGGGGCCGCCATTGGGTTAATCCTCGGCGGCACGCTCACCCAGTACTTCTCATGGCGTTGGTGTCTTGGGGTTAACGTTCCTATTGCAATCGTTGCGTTTTTGCTGGCGATCCCATTCGTTCATGAGTCGAAGGCAACCGGTGAGCATAGTTACGACATTCCGGGTGCGATTACTGTGACCCTTGGTTTGGTCTCCCTTGTTTACGGATTTACCAAAGCTGCAACTATTGGCTGGCTTTCAAGTGGAACCCTGATTTTCTTTGCAATTGCCCTCGCCTTACTAGTGGCTTTCGTGGTTATTGAATTGAGAGTCAAGAGTCCACTGCTACCGATGCGGGTCCTTTTGGAGCGCAATCGAGGTGGCTCTTATCTCTCCTCTTTGATCGTAGGCGCAGGTCTTTTCTCGATGTTCCTCTTCCTCGGTCTCTATCTTCAGGTGATCTTGGGTTACTCGCCACTGCGATCAGGTTTTGCATTCCTTCCATTCTCGGTAGGAATCATTTTGTCTGCTGGCATTGCAAGTCAGTTGTTGCCCAAGCTCGGACCTAAGCCATTGATGATTTTTGGTCTCGTTTGTGCAAGCGTTGGTTTGCTGATGTTGACGCGCATCACGCCTGACACCTCTTATTTCACCCATGTTCTGCCTTACATGATCGTCATGAGTTCTGGTTTAGCATTCGTATTCATTCCAGTATCTAGCACAGCGCTGCATGGTGTTGGCGGTCAAGATGCTGGCGTAGCAAGCGCTCTGATCAACACGAGCCAACAGGTCGGCGGCTCACTTGGTACTGCGCTTCTTAATACGATCGCGGCAACGGCGACTGTGAACTATGCGAACGCTCGCAACATGGATAAGCCCGACGCTTATGCATTCACCCACGGATACACGATGACCTTCTTTGCGGGAGCCGCACTCCTTGCTTTAGGTGCCGCCGTAATCCTTATTTTCATCAACGTGGGTAAGGATTCGCTGGTGGAGCATGAGGGTGGCGCGCACGTCGGCTAAGTGCACTTAGTAACGAGGGATTGTTGACCTCGGAATATTTGAAAGTTCTGTCATCGTCGCCGCATCGAGGGTTATCTCGAGAGCGGCGACGTTTTGGCGTAGCCACTTGCGTCGTTTAGTACCAGGAATAGGAACCACGTTTTCGCCCTGTGCAAGCACCCAAGCAAGCGCCAACTGCGCGTTGGTGATTCCGAGTCGCGTAGCAATTGTTGAAATTGCGTCGACAATCTTTTGATTTTCAGCCATGGCAGCTTCAGTGAAGCGTGGGTTGGCTGCTCGGAAATCATAGGTACTCACGGATGAAACTTCGCCAGTAAGGAAACCGCGGCCGAGCGGACTGAACGCGAGGAATCCTACGTTGTTTTCCTTGCACCAATCGAGAATGCCATTTTCTAGAACGTCTTGGCTCCACAGGGAGAGCTCACTTTGCAATGTAGTTAAGGGATGGATTGCTTGTGCGCGCTTGAGGTTTTCTAATGAAGCCTCTGAGAGGCCGATGGCACCGACTTTGCCCGCAGTGATGAGCTCAGCCATTGCCCCCCAGGTTTCTTCAATTTCAACCTTGGGATCGGTGCGGTGCAGTTGATATAGATCGATGTGATCAACCTTGAGGCGCTTGAGTGAAGCATCGCACGCGGCGCGCACATGTTCCGCGGAGCCGTCGTATGCGTATTTGAACGTATCGATGGTCTTTAGTCCGCACTTGGTCGCAAGTTGCACTTTGTCGCGCAGCCCAGCATCGACGATCTCGCTTCCGAGTAGCTCCTCGTTCGTATAAGGGCCGTACACGTCAGAGGTGTCTAGGAGGGTTACTCCTAAATCAATTGCTTCGCGCAAAGTCGCGCGTACCTCTACTGGATCAATATCGTCTACCCCATAGGCCCACGACATGGGCATGCAGCCCAGGCCCATTGCATTGACGGAGAGTTGTCCAAGGTGGCGCGTGTGGCTCATTTGAGAAGTCATGGGCTGAGATTAGCGGGTAAAGAGGGAGTTTTGCCCTCTACGATATGAGTATGAATTCAATGAAGCCCCGCTCTGGATTGGTTACCGATGGACTCGAGCGGGCGCCTGCTCGCGGAATGTTGCGCGCGGTGGGCATGGGGGATGACGATTGGGTGAAGCCACAGATCGGTATCGCCTCATCGTGGAATGAGATCACTCCTTGCAATCTCTCCTTGGATCGCCTCGCGAAGGCTGCCCGACAGGGCGTCTTTGATGCCGGCGGGTACCCGCTGCAATTTGGAACTATCTCCGTCTCTGATGGCATCTCTATGGGTCACGAAGGAATGCACTTCTCCTTAGTTTCGAGAGAAGTCATTGCCGACTCGGTTGAAACCGTCATGCAAGCTGAGCGCCTCGACGGAATGGTGATGTTCGCCGGTTGTGACAAATCGCTTCCAGGAATGTTGATGGCAGCTGCACGAATCGATGTGGCTAGCGTCTTTGTTTACGCCGGCTCCACGATGCCCGGCTCTGTCGATGGACGCGATGTCACCATCATCGATGCATTCGAAGCAGTAGGTGCGTGTGCTCGCGGTTTGATCTCGCGCGATGAAGTCGATCGTATTGAACGTGCCATCTGTCCTGGTGAGGGCGCATGTGGCGGAATGTATACGGCTAACACGATGGCAAGCGCTGCGGAAGCACTTGGTATGTCGCTACCTGGTTCTGCTGCTCCGCCAGCCGTTGATCGCCGTCGCGATGGTTATTCTGTTCAAGCTGGCGAGGCGGTAGTGAACCTTATTCGTCAAGGGATTACGGCTCGCGACATCCTTACTAAGAAGGCTTTTGAAAATGCGATCACCGTTGTAATGGCGCTAGGTGGATCAACAAATGCGGTGCTGCACTTGCTTGCAATCGCACACGAAGCAGATGTCGATCTCACGCTAGAAGATTTCAATCGTATTGGCGCGCGAGTTCCACTTCTTGGAGATCTCAAACCATTCGGTCGCTTCGTGATGACCGACGTCGACAAAGTAGGCGGAATTCCTGTGGTGATGCGTGCGCTTCTCGACGCCGGGTTGTTGCATGGTGATTGCCTCACTGTTACCGGCAAAACGATGGCAGAGAACTTGGCAGAGATTGCGCCACCAGCCGCTGATGGCGACATTTTGTACTCTGTTGAAAAACCATTGGCAGCCACTGGCGGAATCACGATTCTCGGCGGATCGCTTGCCCCCGAGGGTGCTGTGTGTAAGACCGCTGGCATTGGAGTCGATGTCTTTGAAGGTCCCGCACGTGTCTTCGAACGCGAACAGAATGCGATGGCCGCACTGGAAGATGGCACTATCCAGGCCGGTGATGTGGTGGTCATTCGTTATGAAGGGCCTAAGGGCGGCCCCGGTATGCGCGAGATGCTCATGATCACTGGAGCCATTAAGGGCGCTGGTCTCGGAAAGTCGGTCTTGTTGCTTACCGATGGTCGATTCTCGGGAGGTACCACCGGGCTCTGTGTCGGACACGTAGCGCCCGAGGCGGTAGATGGTGGACCCATCGCCCTCATTCGAGATGGCGACCGCATCCGAATCGATGTGGCCAATCGCAGCCTTGACCTGCTGGTTAACCCTTCTGAATTAATGGCGCGCAAGGCCTCCTGGCAACCAGTGCCACATAAGTACCAGCGCGGTGTCTTGGCCAAGTACGCCAAGTTGGTCGGATCTGCCTCGAAGGGCGCGGTCTGCGACTAGTCGAGCATGGCCCAGCGCTCGCCTCGAAGTAGCCGAAGGGTGAGATCTCCGTCTCAAATCATGAGAACTCAGGCTCTTGGGATTGACCAGCACGCTCGGCTAGAGGACGCTATGCGTATGTTGTCACGAATTTCCGTACGCCTGGAGCGCGCGAGCTGAGCGAAAGCTCATCCGCGTGCACCCCTCGGTTTCCACCGGGGGGTTTCGCATTACAGGGGTCAAACGGATTTTTTGAGGCTGAGCAGAGGCGAAAGGAGGCTGATGATGATTAACGGTTCTGAATCACTCGTGCGCTCGCTGGAGCATGCCGGCGTCGAAGTCATCTTCGGTATTCCTGGTGGCGCAATTCTGCCGGCCTATGACCCGCTCTTCGATAGTTCTATCCGCCACATCTTGGTGCGCCACGAGCAAGGCGCTGGGCACGCCGCAACGGGCTATGCCCAAGCCACTGGCAAGGTTGGCGTCTGCATGGCAACTTCCGGCCCGGGCGCAACTAACTTGGTGACGCCCATTGCAGATGCGCAAATGGATTCCGTACCGCTCGTAGCTATTACCGGACAGGTTCCATCTGGGGCTATCGGTAGCGATGCGTTCCAGGAAGCAGACATCCGCGGAATTACGATGCCGGTCACCAAACACAATTTCCTTGTCACGAATCCGAATGACATTCCGCGAGCAATTGCAGAGGCTTTTCATATTGCTTCGACTGGGCGACCAGGTGCTGTACTCGTAGATATCAGCAAGGATGCTTTGCAAGCCAACACAGAATTTAACTGGCCGAAGAGTATTGATCTACCCGGATATAAGCCCACTACCAAGCCAAACTCAAAGCAAATTCGTGAAGCGGCTGCACTTATTGCGCAATCGCAACGTCCAGTTCTCTATGTAGGTGGCGGTGTCATCAAGGCAAACGCATCTCGTGAGCTCATGGCCTTTGCAGAATTGTGTGGGGCTCCGTTGGTCACCACGTTGATGGCCCGAGGATCATTCCCGGATAGTCACCCGCAAAACCTTGGAATGCCAGGAATGCACGGCACCGTTGCTGCGGTAACTGCATTGCAAAAGGCTGATCTGCTCATCACTCTCGGAGCTCGCTTCGACGATCGCGTGACCGGCAAACTCTCAACGTTTGCACCGAACGCACGGATTATCCACGCCGATATTGATCCAGCCGAAATTGGTAAGAATCGTTATGCAGATGTGCCCATCGTGGGTGATCTTCGTGAGACTCTCACCGAGCTAGCTCCTGCGTTGCAGGCCGAATTTGCCGCCGGACACCAACCAGATCTCGGCGCCTGGTGGAAGCAGTGCAATTCATGGCGCAGTACTTTCCCGTTGGGCTATGACATTCCAGAAGATGGCACGCTCTCACCTCAATATGTCATTGAGCGCCTAGGAAAAATTGCTGGACCAGATGCCATTTACGCTGCGGGCGTGGGTCAGCATCAAATGTGGGCCGCACAATTTGTCTCTTACGAAAAGCCTCGTACCTGGCTCAACTCTGGCGGCCTTGGGACCATGGGTTATGCCGTTCCGGCAGCCATGGGCGCGAAGGTAGGGCGTCCAGAGACAGCTGTATGGGCCATCGATGGTGACGGCTGCTTCCAGATGACCAACCAAGAATTGGCCACCTGTGCCATCAACAACATTCCGATCAAGGTTGCGATCATCAATAACGAAAGTTTGGGAATGGTGCGCCAATGGCAAACACTCTTCTACAACTCCCGTTATTCGAACACCGACCTGCACTCAAAGCGCATCCCAGATTTCGCCAAGTTGGCTGACGCCATGGGTTGCATTGGTTTGCGCTGCGAGAAGGCGGAAGATGTCGATGCCACCATTGCAAAGGCAATGGAGATCAATGATCAACCTGTAGTCGTTGACTTCAGCGTTCATCGAGATGCCATGGTGTGGCCGATGGTGGCCGCAGGGACTAGCAACGATGAAATTATGATTGCGCGTGAACTCGCGCCTGACTGGGATTCACAAGACCTATGAGCCTTCATACCCTCTCCGTATTAGTTGAGAACAGCCCCGGCGTACTGGCCCGCGTGGCCTCACTCTTTTCTCGTCGTGGATTCAATATCGAATCCCTTGCCGTTGGTCCTACTGAGCACGAAGAGATCTCACGCATGACCATTGTGGTCAATGTTGAAGAGAATCCTCTTGAGCAAGTGACGAAGCAGCTCAATAAGTTGATCAACGTCCTAAAAATTGTTGAGCTTGATTCTGTTTCATCGGTGCAGCGTGAACTTCTGCTGGTGAAGGTATCTGCCGATACTAAGAACCGCCCCGAAGTGCTTGAGATCGTCTCTCTCTTCAGGGCCAAGGTTGTCGATGTAGTGGCTGATGCTGTCATTATCGAAGCCACGGGTACGGGCGAGAAGATTGCCGCCCTATTAAGTGTTCTTGAGCCGTTTGGCATCAAGGAGTTAGTCCAATCAGGTTTAGTAGCAATGGCACGTGGAAGTAAATCAATCAGCAAGTAAGGGCGTAAATAGCACATGTGTGCGCACCCCATTGGGGACGGAGCAGGGGAAGGTAACGAGAATGGCAAAGATGTTCTACGACAAGGATGCAGACCTTTCGATCATCCAAGGTCGCAAAGTTGCAGTACTGGGCTACGGATCACAGGGTCACGCCCACTCGCTCTCCCTTCGCGATTCTGGTGTTGATGTTCGCGTAGGTCTCCCAGAGGGATCAAAGAGCCGTGCTAAGGCAGAAGCCGATGGCATGCGCGTGGTCACTCCTGCAGTCGCTTGCCAAGAAGCCGATGTCATCATGATCCTCACTCCAGATCACGTGCAACGCCACGTATACGCAGAAGCAGTTGCGCCTAACCTTAAAGATGGCGATGCACTCTTCTTCGGTCATGGTTTCAATATTCGTTTCGGTTACATCACGCCACCAGCTGGCGTAGATGTCTGCATGGTGGCTCCCAAGGGCCCCGGTCACCTCGTACGTCGCGAGTTCTCTGCAGGGCGCGGCGTGCCCGTTTTGGTTGCTGTCGAGCAAGATGCCACCGGAAAAGCTTGGGCGCTCACGCTCTCTTACGCGCAAGGTATTGGCGGGCTCCGTGCGGGCGGCATTCAAACTACCTTCACTGAAGAGTGCGAAACCGATCTCTTCGGCGAGCAAGCAGTCCTCTGTGGCGGCGCCTCACAACTCGTGCAATACGGTTTTGAAACCCTCGTTGAAGCTGGATACCAACCAGAGGTTGCCTACTTTGAATGTCTACACGAGCTCAAGCTCATTGTGGATCTGATGTACGAAGGTGGCATTGCTAAGCAACGCTGGTCTGTTTCAGATACTGCTGAGTACGGCGATTATGTTTCGGGCCCTCGTGTTATTGACGCCCGAGTCAAAGAGAACATGAAGCAAGTACTCGCCGAAATTAAAGACGGTTCATTTGCTGCACGTTTCATCGCAGATCAAGATGCCGGTGCACCAGAGTTCAAGGCGCTTCGTGCCAAGGGCGAGACACACATCATTGAGAAGGTCGGTCGCGAGCTTCGTAAGTTGATGTCATGGGTCAAGCAATCTGGCGACGATTACACCGAAGGAACCGCAGCGCGTTAATCACCAACTGAAAGGCACCACAATGAGCAAGCCCGTCGTACTGATCGCCGAAGAGTTAAGCCCAGCAACGATCGATGCGCTGGGGCCAGAATTCGAGGTGCGTCATTGCGATGGTGCTAATCGCGGCGAACTCTTGGCGGCACTTGCCGCAGGGGTTGATGCGGTGCTCATTCGTTCGGCAACCAAGATGGATGCCGAAGCGATCGCAGCGAGCAAAGGTCTCAAAGTCATTGCTCGTGCCGGCGTCGGTTTAGATAACGTCGACGTGCCGGCGGCTACCGCCGCGGGTGTGATGGTCGTCAATGCGCCCACTTCGAACATCGTGAGTGCTGCGGAATTGGCGATCGGATTGCTCATTGCGTCCGCTCGATTTATCTCACCAGCGCACGCTGCACTTCGTAATGGTAAGTGGGCGCGTTCCAAGTACACGGGCGTCGAGTTATACGAAAAGACGCTCGGTATCGTGGGGCTTGGACGCATCGGACAACTAGTGGCATCTCGCATGCAAGCCTTTGGTATGGATGTCATCGCGTACGACCCTTACCTACCTGAAGCGCGAGCAAATCACTTAGGTGTGAAATTGGTAGATCTCGATACCCTCCTGCGCACAAGTGATTTCATTACGGTGCACCTTCCAAAGACCAAGGAAACTGCTGGGCTCATCGGCACAGATGCACTCACGAAAGTAAAGCCTTCTGTCCGGATCGTGAATGCTGCTCGTGGTGGCGTGGTTGACGAAGAAGCGCTCCATGTAGCTCTTAAAGAAGGTCGCATTGGCGGCGCCGGTCTCGACGTGTACTCCACTGAGCCATGCACCGACTCTCCACTCTTCGAGTTTGATTCCGTAGTGGCCACTCCGCACTTGGGCGCATCTACCGATGAGGCACAAGAGCGTGCAGGTATCGCTGTTGCGGTCTCTGTGCGTAAGGCACTTGCAGGTGAACTCGTTCCGGACGCGGTGAATGTCAAGGGTGGCGTGATCCACAAGGATCTGCGTCCCGCCTTGCCGCTGGCAGAGACGCTTGGTCAATTGATTTCGGGGTTGGCTGTCGGCGCCATTTCGGATATCGAAGTCGAAGTCTGTGGCGAACTAGCAGAACTTGATTGCGATATTTTGGCTACCAGCGCCATCAAGGGTTTGCTCATGCACGCAGTCGGCGATGGCGTCTCTTATGTCAACGCCCCGCTCCTGGCGAAAGAACGTGGTCTTACGGCTTCGGTTTCAAAGAATGCAGTCAGCGAACTGCACCGAAATGTCATTACGTTGACGGCTACTGCCACCAGTGGTGAGCGTATTACTGTGAGCGGAACTTTGATCGGGCTCAAGCGCATTACCAAATTGATCTCCATTAATGATCTCTCTATCGACGTTGAGCCCACGAATCACATGCTCTTCGTCAGTTATGCAGATCGCCCAGGTGTCGTTGGTGCTGTCGGTGCGCTTCTTGGAAATGCCGGAATAAATATCGCTGGCATGCAAGTAGCGCGCGTGCGACCAGGTGGAGATGCACTAATGATCCTCACGGTTGATGAGCCAATTGCTCAAGATGTCGTTGATGATTTGGCAAGCAGTGTTCAGGCTCGTTCCGCCCATTATGTGGCTTTGGTTTAAGGGGTATCAATGTCGAAGACGATCAAACTTGCAGTCATCGGTGGCGATGGAATCGGACCTGAGGTAGTTGCGCAAGGTTTACGAGTGCTCCATGCCATGGGCAAGAAGTACGGCGTCGATTTTGTAGAGACTCAGTACGATCTTGGTGCTAAACGTTGGCATGCAACCGGTGAGACTCTCACAGACGAAGTGATTGCCCAATTGGCGAAGGAAGATGTCATTCTCCTGGGAGCGGTCGGCGACCCAACGGTACCTAGCGGAATTTTGGAGCGCGGCCTTCTTCTTAAACTTCGCTTTGCCTTCGACCAATACGTCAACCTTCGTCCCGGTCGTCTCTTTCCCGGAGTTGAGTCACCCATCGCTGGTGTGAAAGAACTTGATTTTGTTGTTGTACGTGAAGGAACTGAAGGTCCATACGTGGGTGCAGGTGGATTCTTAGCCCAAGGAACTCCTTACGAAGTAGCGACCGAGGAGAGTCTCAATACTCGGCGCGGCGCTGAACGCGTAATTCGTGATGCATTTGAACGCGCGACACGTCGCACGCGTAAGCACGTCACTCTCGTTCATAAGAACAATGTGCTTGTGCACTCCGGTTCGCTCTGGACGCGCACTTTCAACGAGGTTGCCAAGGAGTACCCGGGCATTACCACCGACTACCTTCATGTCGATGCGGCTTCAATGTTCTTTGTCACGAATCCCGATCGATTCGATGTAGTCGTCACCGACAATCTCTTCGGCGATATCCTCACTGACATCGCAGCGGCTATTTGTGGTGGCATTGGCTTAGCGGCTAGCGGAAACATCAACCCCACGGGGGCTTTCCCATCAATGTTTGAGCCAGTCCATGGGAGTGCGCCAGATATCGCGGGTAAAGCGCTCGCTAACCCGACTGCCACCATCCTCTCGGTCGCGATGCTCTGCGATCACCTAGGGCTTCATGAGGCGGCTATTGCTATCAACGAAGCGGTAGCGCAAGATCTTCTCTCATCGGGTAAGAAGCAACGGAGCACGAGCGAGGTTGGCGATGCCATCCTCTCGCTCCTGGGATAGGAGTTCTGATGTCGATCACCATCACCAAGAATTCGAATCCACTCTCTGCGGAGAAGCGGGCCGAACAGTTGGTCGAGCCTGGTTTCGGTCGCTACTTCACCGATCACATGGTGACCGCTGAGTGGAGTGCTGAGAGCGGGTGGGGCGAACTCGCCCTCGTCCCTTACGGCCCACTCTCTCTAGACCCTGCATCAATGGTGCTCCATTACGGACAAGAGATATTCGAAGGATTAAAGGCTTATCGCCAACCAGATAATTCGATTGCGCTCTTCCGCCCAGAAGCTAACGCCGCACGATTCGCCCGCAGCGCCGCCAGAATGGCCCTGCCGGAGTTGCCTGTTGAGATGTTTATGGAATCGATTGATGCACTCGTAAAGGCAGACCAAGAGTGGGTGCCAAAGAAAGATGGCGAGAGCCTCTACCTTCGCCCCATGATGATCGCTACTGAAGTCGGCCTGGGTGTTCGTCCTTCAAATAAGGCCCTCTACCTGCTCTTAGCATCCCCGGCAGGTGCGTACTTCAAGGGTGGCGTAAAGGCTGTCACCGTGTGGATTTCAACTGAGTATGTCCGTGCCGCTCCCGGCGGTACCGGGGAAGCAAAGTGCGGCGGAAACTACGCAGCTTCTCTGGTGGCGCAAGCAGAAGCTGCTGCAAAAGGTTGCGATCAAGTCGTCTGGCTCGATGCTGTGGAGCGCTCTTATGTAGAAGAGATGGGCGGCATGAACCTCTACTTTGTGATGGGCAAAGGAAAGAAAGCACGCATCCTCACTCCCAAGTTAACTGGCGCTTTGTTGCCAGGAATCACACGAGATTCTTTGCTTACCGTGGCCGCGGAGCTGGGTTACAAAGTTGAAGAAGGCAGCATCACGGTGAAGGAGTGGCGCAAGGGCGTCGAGAGCGGAGAGATCACCGAAGTCTTTGCTTGCGGTACTGCAGCAGTCATTACACCTGTTGGTCATGTGAAGAGCGCCAAGCACGAGTGGTCCCATAACAAGGGCGAAAGTGGCCCCATCACACTCGAATTACGCGATGCACTCCTAGGCCTTCAGCATGGTCTTAAGCCAGATACTCAGGGTTGGATGCGCAAAATAGATGTCTAAGATTCCCCAAGGAGACTCCTTCCATATCTATGACACCACCTTGCGAGATGGTGCCCAGCAGGAAGGTTTGAATCTTTCAGTCCACGACAAGTTGGCGATTGCTCGTCACCTTGATGATTTGGGCGTGGGATTTATTGAAGGCGGTTGGCCAGGGGCAAATCCGCGCGATACCGAATTCTTTAAGCGCGCCGTTGCGGAGATTGATTTCAAGACCGCACAACTCGCCGCTTTTGGTGCCACTCGACGCCCCAACGTGAAGGCTGCTGATGATGCACTAATTGCCGCACTGCGAGAATCGGGCGCTGGCGTAGTGACCTTGGTGGCGAAGTCGCATGATCGTCACGTGGATTTGGCATTGAAGACTTCGCTTGATGAAAACCTGGAAATGATTCGAGACACCATTACTCACTTACGTGGTGAAGGACAACGAGTCTTCCTAGATGCCGAACACTTTTTCGATGGTTATCGATCAAATCGAGCCTATGCTCTAGAAGTAGTTCGTGTTTCGGCAGAATCCGGTGCCGATGTGATCGCGCTCTGCGATACCAACGGTGGAATGCTTCCCGACGAGCTCTCCGACGTCGTGCACGACGTACTTGCGCACACGGGTGCGCGACTTGGTATCCATTGTCACAATGACACTGGCTGCGCCATTGCTAATTCTCTCGCTGCGGTTAAGGCGGGTGCCACTCATGTGCAGGGAACTCTGAACGGGTATGGCGAGCGCACTGGCAACGCCGATCTGGTATCCATCATTGCTAACTTGGAATTGAAGAAGGCCCAGAAGGTGTTGCCCGAGGGCGCACTTCGCGAATCATTCCGAATCGCGCACGCTGTTGCTGAGGTTACAAATGTGACGCCAAGTGCGCGCCAACCTTATGTGGGGCTTTCAGCATTCGCTCACAAAGCAGGTCTTCATGCTTCCGCTATCAAAGTAGACCCTGCGCTCTACCAGCATGAGGAGCCAAGCGATGTCGGAAACGATATGCGTATGCTCGTTTCGGATATGGCCGGTAAGGCATCTATCGAGTTAAAGAGTGCTGAGCTCGGGGTTGATCTCGGCGACGACACTGGCGTCGTTGGTCGAGTGGTGGCAAAGGTGAAAGATCTTGAGTCGCGTGGTTGGACCTTTGAAGCCGCGGATGCCTCCTTTGAATTACTGCTCCGCGGAGAAATCACCGGCGAGCGCCCACGTTTCTTTACTGTCGACTCCTGGACGGCGAATGTCGACCGACTCGAAAATGGAGACGTCATCTCAGAAGCAACGGTGCATGTAACGGCAAATGGTCAAAAACTCGTTACCACCGGAAGTGGAAACGGTCCGGTTAACGCCATCGATAACGCATTGCGCAGTGGATTAGAGAAGATTTATCCAGAGCTTGCTGATCTTGAACTTACCGATTACAAAGTGCGTATTCTTGAAGGACGCCAAGGCACCGGTGCGATTACGCGTGTACTTGTAGAGACTTCTGATGGAGTCACCGAGTGGACCACTCTAGGTGTCCACGAGAATGTCATTGCAGCCAGTGCTATGGCACTTGAAGATGCCGTTACCTACGGGTTGCTTCGCAAACGCCTCTCCTAAACCATGATCCTCTCGGTCGACGCGGGCACTACTGGAATCACTGCTTTAGTAATTGATCGAGATCGCCACGTTCTGGGGCGTGGCTACCAAGACTTCCCGCAACATTTCCCGGAGCCTGGATGGGTCGAGCACGACCCCAATGAAATTTGGAGTGCACTCTTAGTTGCTGCCACGCGTGCACTCGAAGGGATTGATAAGTCGAAGATCGAAGGCATTGGCATCACGAATCAACGCGAGACTTTGGTGCTCTGGGATCGTGAAACATTGGGCACCCCTCGCCGGGCGATCGTCTGGCAAGACCGGCGGACCACCGCCATCTGTGAGCGGCTGAAAGATGTGGATGTGCGCAACACAGGTTTACGAATGGATCCTTACTTTACGGGAACCAAAGCGCTCTGGATTGCCGAGAACGAACCACGCACATGGCGCTACGTTGATGATGGACGCATCGCGCTAGGCACTATCGATTCGTATCTCATTGCGCGCATGTCTCGCGGGTTAGACCACGTCACTGATGCCACTAATGCCTCACGCACTTTGATGTATGACCTCACAACAGGGGATTGGGATGACCGACTCCTTAAACTTTTTGAGGTACCTCGAGATGCGCTGCCGACGATCACCGCTTCTTGGGGCGACCTCGCACACACCGACCCCACCGCATTCCTTGGACTCGATGTACCTATCACGGGAATCGCGGGGGATCAGCAGTCAGCTCTCATCTCGATTGCCGGGTTCGATCCGGGTTCTGCTGCCTGCGCCTATGGAACTGGTTCATTCCTCTTAGTAAATAGCGGCAACGAGATTCCATCCACCGTCAGCGGAACTTTGGCGACTGTTGCGTGGCAGGCACCGGACAGTACGAGGGCATTTGCAAGCGAAGGTGGCGTATTTGTCACTGGCGCTGCTGTGCAGTGGTTCCGCGATGGTTTAGGAGCAATCAAGAGTTCTGCTGAAATTGAAGAGTTGGCTCGCTCTGTAGAGAGCAGTGAAGGCGTCGTCATGGTGCCAGCTCTTGCCGGGTTGGGCGCTCCGCTCTGGAATCCACATGCCCGCGGTGCGCTTCTTGGGCTTTCGTTAGCTAGCACCAAGGCACATATGGCGCGTGCGCTCCTCGAAGGTATCGCGCACTCCATTGCCGACGTGGCGGAAAGTATGCAAATTCCCATCTCGAAATTTGGCGCGCATGGTGGGGCAAGTCAGAACGATTTGCTCTGCCAGATGCAGTCAACGTTGCTCAATCGTCCACTCTTTCGCCGCCACGATCTCGAAGCTACTGCCCTCGGTGCTGCAGAGTTAGCAGCGCGGGGGTTGGGTTGGCCGGATCGCGATGGCTCGGCAACTGAAGTTGCACTTGTGGGGCCGGTAGATATCTCTTCGCGTGAATCCTGGAGGCAGGCACTGGCCACTGTCGAAGAGTTTGCCGAAGGCGTACGCTGAACGTATGAATGATCCTCGATCGGCATGGAGTGCTCAAGGTACTAATGGGAAGGCAGTGCTCTTTGTGCACGGCTTTACTGGTTCGCCCGTCTCGCTCACGCCTTGGGCGCAACATTTTGCAGATGCCGGATATTCAGTTGAGGTACCACTTCTTCCGGGCCATGGAACCTCGCCTGAGGCAATGAATAAGACTCGGTGGCAGCAGTGGTATCTCGAGGCCGAGCGAGCTTACGAGTCATTAGCGTCATCGCACGAAGGTGTTGCCATTTGTGCGCTCTCGATGGGCGGTGCCTTGGCCCTTCGGCTGGGTGCGTTAAAGAAACCGCGCTCTCTGGTTTTGGTCAATCCACTCGTCCATATCAAGGGAGCGAATCGTTTCCTCATTCCTATCGTCTCAAAGGTGTTATCGACGCAACCCGCAGTGGGCGGCGATATAAAGAAAGAAGGCGTCAACGAATACGCCTACGCCAAGACACCACTTAAGGCTGCGAATTCACTACTTCACTTGCTTTCGGATGTGCAAGGTCGAATCGCGGCGGTGAAAGAGCCACTGATGTTGATCCACTCGAAGGAAGATCACGTCGTCCCAAGTTCTAACGCGGAATGGATTCTTGGCAATGTTGGTTCGGGTGTGAAGGAAGAATTACTTCTGCTTGATAGTTATCACGTGGCGACAATCGATAATGATGCGCCCGAAATTTTCGCGAAGTCGAAAATCTTTATTGAACAGAACTGGTAAACGTCTCCAAGACTTTTCGGATGTAGTCAGCAAACTCAGCGCGCAACGGAGCTGTCTGTTGTGCTAGCTCCCGCTGAATGCGCGCGTACTCGGCTCTGCCTTCAGAAGTTTCCATCAAAATTGGCTCGTAACCAATGTCGACCAGGTCGTAAGGGCTGGCACGCATATCAATCTCACGAAGTGCGCGAGCATTTTGGAAGTAGGCGAGCACCATGGAACTTGGAATGATGGGAGCAAGTTTGTATGCCCACTTATATAGATCCATATTTGCGTGGATGCATCCAGGCTGCTCGTTCTTAGGTTGATCTTCACGAATGGGATGGATGGCGTTAAGTGGAATTGCCGGCGCGGTAAAAAATCGAAAGGCGTCGTAGTGAGTACAGCGCACACCAATTTCTTCTACTAGCGCATTTGTGGCAGTACTGCCGATGCGCAATGGAAACTTGGAGTGCCGAATTTCTTCATTGCTCAGCTGATAGACCATGGCCCACTCGTGCATTCCAAAGCATCCGAAATTCGCAGTTCTAGCGGCGGTGGCATCGAGCAGCCCCAGGACGAATTCGAGAGTTGCGCGACGTTGGGCGATAAAGGCTTCACTTACTCCGACGCCCTCGCTGCGCGTTCCGTAGCCTCGGCGTTCGAGGTACTCGGGGGCATCGGCCAGGCTGGCCAGCGCCCCGGGGTGGTAGCGGCGGAGCTCTCGCGGGCGGTAGGAGTAGTAAGTCCACATGAAGGACTCCACGGGGTTTTCCATACGGGCTGGGTCGATCTCTGGTTCGACCTGGGCGCGATGAGCGGCGCGGGCAGCTTCCCACTCGAGGCGCGGGAGAAGGGCGATCGACACGTGCTGAGTCTAGGCGGGCGCTCCATGAGCTCGAGGGATGGGTAGGCTCAGAACATGCGTATCGCCCGATTCTCCCTCCTTGAAGAGCACGCCCAGGGTCGCAGTACCGATCCACGATTCGGCATTGTCGGCACCAACCCTGAAGGGCGCGAGACGCTCCTTGCTATCACTGGGGACCCGCTTTATGCAGGTGTACAGCCGACGGGGGAGACCATTCCACTCGAGCACGTGAAATTACTCGCGCCAGTTATCCCGAGGAGCAAAGTCGTCTGTGTGGGGCGCAACTATTTAGATCACATCAAAGAGATGGCAAATGATGTTCCGAAGGAGCCTCTGCTCTTCTTTAAGCCGAACACTGCAGTGATCGGTCCGCGCGAGGCAATCGTCTGGCCTCGTGGAAGTGAACAAGTGGAGCACGAAGGCGAGCTGGCCATCGTGATCGGGCGCCTGTGCAAAGAGGTGCCGCGTGAGCGCGCTAAAGAAGTGATATTCGGTTACACGATTGCAAATGATGTGACTGCCCGCGATTGGCAGAAGAGCGACGGTCAGTGGGCGCGTGCTAAAGGATTTGATACCTCGTGTCCAGTAGGTCCATGGATCGAAACCGAACTAGATACATCAGATCTTGAAATTACGGTCACGGTGGATGGAGCGCTGCGTCAAACGGGTCGTACCTCGCAAATGATTTTTAAGATCGATGAAATCATCGAGTACATCTCGCGCACCTTCACGCTCTTGCCAGGAGATATCATTCTTACTGGTACGCCCTCGGGTGTTGGCCTTCTTCCGCACGGTTCCGAAGTGAGCGTGACGATCGAAGGTCTCGGCACATTAACTAACAAGGTGGTTCGCAATGTCTAGGCCAGTACGCGTTCGTTTCGCTCCGTCTCCCACTGGAGATTTGCACGTTGGCAATATTCGAACAGCGCTCTACGACTGGGCGTATGCACGCCACACAGGCGGAAAGTTTGTTTTCCGAATTGAAGATACCGACCGCGAAAGAGTTACTGATGAATATATCAACGCGGCTATCGACACTCTTAAGTGGCTGGGTCTGCAATGGGATGAAGGCCCCGAAGTGGGCGGTCCTTCAGCGCCCTACTTGCAATCTCAACGCTTAGATATCTATGCCGATTGGGCTGCCAAGTTCTTGGCTGCTGGCGATGCGTACCACTGCTATTGCAACCCTGAAGAACTTGAAGCCTCGCGCGAGGCACAGAAGAAAGCCAATGTCGCGCCAGGTTACGACGGAAAGTGCCGCACTATCTCAAGTGAAGATCTAGCTCGTTATCAAGGTGAAGGCCGTAAGCCGGTAGTTCGCATGCGTATGCCTGATGGTTCAACAACTTTCTACGACGCAATTCGTGGCGACGTCACCTTTGATCACAATTTCGTGCCAGATTTCGTCCTCGTGCGTGCAGATGGATCACCGCTCTACACGCTTGCTGTCGCAGTTGATGATGTGATGATGCAAATTACTCATGTGCTCCGTGGTGAGGATCTACTTTCCTCAACCCCTCGCCAGATTCGCGTTTATCAAGCGATGGGTGTGAATCCAGAGGAGTATCCGATCTTTGCTCACTTGCCATTCGTGATGGGCCAGGACAACGCCAAACTTTCAAAGCGCAATGGTGAAGTTTCTATTGCTTGGTATCGCGAGCGAGGATTCCTCCCCGAAGCCATTTGTAATTACCTAGCACTTTTGGGTTGGTCACCAGGAGATGACAAAGAGAATATTTCCATGCAAGAGATGACTGAGCTCTTCACTATTGAACGAGTCGGCAAGAACCCGGCTCGCTTCGATATGAAAAAACTCGAAGCAATTAACGGCGACAAGATTCGCGCGCTCCCGGTCGCGGAAGTAATAGAGCGTGCACTTCCATTCATGGAGAGCAACGGAATTGCGCTCACCGGCGATGGCGCACATGCTCTATTTGCTCGGGCCATCCCACTCATTCACGAACGCATCGTCACCCTCGCCGAGATTCCGGATTACGTGCGCTTCCTCTTTACCGAGAAGTTCACCATTGATCCGGAGGCGAAAGAGAAAGCGCTCACGGCTGAGGCACTCCCAATCTTGGCTGCTGCCGAACAGGCAATCGCCGCAATCTCGCAGTGGCAGCTCGAGGCCATCGAGAGCGCTCTGCGCGCTGCGCTCATTGAGGGATTGGCCCTGAAACCTAAGAATGCATTCACTCCGGTCCGGGTGGCAGTCACTGGCGCCCGGGTCTCTCCTCCGCTCTTTGAGTCGATTGAACTCTTGGGCAAGGAGCGCACTCTGGAGCGCCTGAAGGCCGCCCAGGCTGGATAGACGGGCATAAACACCGCCCTTTTTTACCTCGCTCGGGCGACCGGCTATCCTTGCCAAGCGAATTGATGGGGTATGGGGTAATTGGCAGCCCAACGGATTCTGGTTCCGTTAGTCTTGGTTCGAGTCCAGGTACCCCAGCGCAGTAAGAGCGGCACTGGAACCAGTTGTACTGGAACCAGCAGTACAAAAAATGAATAGTAAGAGAGAAGAACTTGGCCCCGTCGTCTAGCGGCCCAGGACTCTGGCTTCTCAAGCCAGCTACGAGGGTTCGAATCCCTTCGGGGCTACCAAGTACTCCTGATGAGAAATCATCAGGAGTTTTCTCTTTTACGGGGCAAACTACGGGGCAAAACTGAGAGCAGGTCTGTCCAGCATCAGACGACGTTGCGCTCGGGGCGAAGGTTTCCCGAAGCGAAGCGCTCGATATTGAGCGGTGTGATATCGACGAATGGCGTTTTACCAAGATAAAGATCGCGGAAGATTTCGCCGATAGCGGGCCCTTGCAAGAACCCATGGCCAGAAAATCCGGTGGCATAGAGGAATCGACTCATCTTCTTCCATTCGCCGAGGAGCGCGTTGTGGTCGGGGGTGACTTCGTAAAGTCCAGCCCAACCAGAACGAATTCCGGCATCTAGCACGCGTGGGGCACGCACCATTGCTAGTTCGCCAAGTTTTTCCGCAAAGCTGTCGTCGCGGTTGAGTGAGAAACCTGCTTCGACACTTTGATCACTGAATCCAGTAAGTAACCCTGGACCTTCGCGGTGGAAGTAAAACGATGTAGAGAAGTCGATTGTCATGGGGAAATTATCCGGCAAGTCTGGAATCGGTTCGGTGATCAAGATTTCTCGGCGGTAGGGAACGACTGGAATATCAAGCCCGACCATGGCGCCAATCTGTGGTGACCAAGCACCGGCACAGTTAATGACAGTCGATGTTTCGATACGACCAGCCGTGGTTTCGACTGCGCTGATTGTGCTTCCATCGTGAACAATTCCAGTCACTTCAACGCCCGTATGAATGGAAGCGCCATGCTTACGTGCACCTGTGGCGTATCCAAGAACGACTGATTCTGGAGTGCAATGACCATCACGGGGGGAGTACGCAGCTGCAAGTACGCCATCGATATTAAGCAGTGGCGAAATCTCTTGTGCTTCCTGTGGAGTGAGCATGCGTGACTTTACGCCGAGGGAATTTTGTAGTTTCACGGAACCTTCGAAGAGCGCTACATCTTCTGGCTTAGTGAGAACGAAAAGGTAGCCCACTTGATGGAGATCAATATCTTGCCCGGGACGCACTTTGAAGTTTTCAAAGGCCTCAAGTGAACGAAGTCCGAGCGCAATATTGAGTTCATCGCTGAAATTTGCCCGCACACCACCGGCGGCTTTGCTGGTGGAGCCGCTTGCTAATGAATCGCGTTCCAAGAGAGTGACGTTGACGCCCGCCTCCGCTAAATGAAATGCGGTGGAGGCGCCCATCACCCCGCCGCCCACGATGACGACGTCGCTCTGGGCGGGTAGGGAACTCACAGGCGGAAGTCCGGATCGTACGGAAGCTCCATGATGTCCATTTGGGCTTTCTGCAAACGTCCTGAGTAATCCCAGTTGACCGATTGCCAGCGCGTGAATTGATCAAGCACCCAGATGCCACTCTGGCGTGAACCGTTTCCACTCTTACCGTTACCACCGAACGGCAAATGTGCTTCGGCGCCAGAGGTGGAGTTGTTGATCGAGACCATTCCGGAACTTACTTGCTCGCGGAATTTCCACACATTCTTAGGATCGTTCGTATAGATCGCCGATGAGAGGCCGTAACCATGTGCGTTCGCAAGATCGATGGCTTCATCGAAGGATGAGAACTTGCCGAGACCGACAAGCGGACCAAACGTTTCGGTGTAGTAGAGCGCATCGCTCTTAACGATTCCTTCAACGATGGTGGGGTGTGCGAAGTAACCCTTGTCAGGATCACCGAGGAAGTTGTTGCGTGGATTCTTTGCAGTGATGCGACCAGTGCCGGTAGATCCCAGAACCTTGTGATGACCTTGGATCATTTCCAAATTCTTCTCGTGGGTATTGAGGTAAGCCTCACTGATCATCGGGCCGTAAAGGACTGCCTTAGTGGGATCGCCAATGATCGCGTTCTCTACGGCGCTTACCCAAGCGTTCTTTACTTGGTCGTAGATCTTTTCGTGCACCCAAAGGGTTCCCATTGAGGTGCATCGTTGCCCTGCAGTACCAAAGCCAGCAAAGAGCGCACCTTCGACAACGAGGTCGATGTTTGCATCTGGCATGACGATCATGGGGTTCTTGCCACCGAGTTCCAAACACGGTGATTGCAAATGACGGCCACAGAGCTCGCCGATCTTTCGACCGACTTCGGTTGAGCCAGTAAAGCCGACCTTTTGAATGAGTCCGCGCTCTAACACTTCATTCAATGCTGCGCCAGTGGTTGCGCCATCGGCAATCACTACGTCAAGAACACCTTGGGGAACGCCACCGGCGCGGAAGATGTTGGCCATCGCAGTGGCAACTGCGCCGGCAGTTTCGGCGGGCTTCCAGACGATGCTGTTTCCGGTAAGAAGTGCAGGTACCAAGTACCACGACGGAACAGCGGCCGGGAAGTTGGCGGCGGTGATGATCATCGTGGTGCCGACTGGCATACGGAACGTGAAGAGTTGCTTGTTGGGCATTTCGCTCGGAACAGTTTGGCCGTAGAGGCGGCGACCTTCACCCAGGAAGAAGTCACACGTGTCGATCACTTCTTGTACTTCACCGAGTGATTCGGCATATGTTTTGCCGATCTCCTTGGTCATCAATGCTGCGAGCGATTCTTTATTGGCTTCAAAGAGTCGACCGACTTGGGCAAGCACGCGTCCACGGGCAGGTGCCGGCACGGCGGCCCACTCGCGTTGGGCGGCGCTAGCCACTTCGGCGGCTTTCACAATGTCATTGACCGAGGCGAGCTCAAAGGTGGCAACGGTTTCGGCAAAATTGGCTGGGTTCTGGGATAGGTAGGTCACGACTCGATACTACGCGTAAATGTGAGACGCTTGCGCTATGTCTTCTGCCACCACCACCCTCGCCCAAGCCATCCTCGAGCGCCTCACGGAGGCTGGGGTGACCCACGTATTTGGTCTGCCGGGAGTTCACAATCTCGCCTTCTGGGAGGCGAGCGGGGAGATTCCCACCATCGTCGGGGTGCGCCACGAGCAGAGTGCCGGATATGCCGCCGATGGGTTCGCGAGAGTAAGCGGAGGCCTCGGGGTCGCCATCACCACGACTGGACCCGGGGCTGCCAACGTAGTCGCCGCTTTTGGCGAGGGAGCAGTAAGTCACTCCAAAGTTATTGTCTTGGCGTCGGAAGTCTCCACCGCACTTCGCAAGCCCGGCGTGAGCCGAGGCATCTTGCACGAGATGGCAGATCAGAGCGCGCTCTTTGCACCTCTTGCTTCCAAGGATGAGGACGAGACGATCCTCTCGTTCTCAACCACCTCGGCAAGTGCAGCGCTCGACGCATTGGAACGAGTACTCCACTTTGCCCAACGTCGCGGCGAAGTGGCCGCCTACATCGGAATTCCCTCCGACGTGCTCGGCGCTCCAGTGACAGGAGAAATGCCATTGCCGCTCATCGAGGTCGAAAACTTGCAGGCAGATTTTGCGCACGCCGCATCCATGATCAATGCAGCAAAGAAACCATTGCTCTGGCTCGGTGGCGGAGCCGCAGGAATGGATCAAAATGCGCTCGCAGAGTTCGCTAACAAAATAGCGGGACCGATCGTTACTTCATTTGCTGGACGCGGGGTACTCGGTGGACACGAATTGCTCGCTGGCGGTCCTATTCATGAGCCAGAGATTCACCAGATCGCAGTAGATGCTGATCTCTTGGTGGTTTTGGGATCAGATTTCGACGGCATGAATACGCGCAACTGGCAGATGCCAGTTCCTATGAACGTTATTGCCATTAATCATTCAGTCGAACCGGTAAGTACGAATTTGCCAGGTGCGCACGTAGTGCATGCATCACTGCGTGAGCTTGCCACCCTCACTGCACTCATCGATTCGAAAAGTAAGTGGGTTGCTGAACCCTCTCATGCAGGTCGCGCGATGCGCGAACGTCTCTCAAGAGATGAGCGCGCCACAATCGGTATGGGCATTGTGAACGAAATTGAAAACTCCTGGCCAGCAAGTGCCAACGTTGTTTGCGACATGACAACAGCGGGGTATTGGTTTGCGGGATATGGGGAGCAAGCGCGCCCACGGCGCCTGGCTTACCCCGTCGGGTGGGGCACCTTGGGTTTTGGATTCCCCGCAGCTATTGGTGCCGC
>CAFBRC010000003.1_pt1 | contig 29918 bp, 29 predicted proteins | sample 7270121 | NCBI WGS metagenome assembly CAFBRC01 (sample SAMEA6814190, study PRJEB35770) | freshwater metagenome | biome: Freshwater; feature: Freshwater reservoir; material: water | place: Czech Republic | collected 2016-11-09 | depth 30m m | reverse complement strand
GAACACTTACTTTTCAAGGGCACAGCAACTCGTTCTGCGCTTGATATTTCTTCTAGTATCGAAGCGGTGGGTGGCGAAACCAATGCATTTACCGGCAAAGAGAACACATGCTTCTATGCGCGCACTCTCGATCAGGATTTGCCATTAGCCGTTGAAGTCATCTCCGACATGATCACTTCCTCGTTGGTCACCAAGGCAGATGTGGATTCCGAGCGTGGAGTCGTCCTAGAAGAAATCGCTATGCGCGATGATGACCCAGGCGATCTTATCCATGATGTTTTCTCCGAAACACTCTTTGGCGACAGTTCGATTGGTAAACCAATTTTGGGAACGACGGAGTCGATTAAATCTATGAGTCGTGAGGCGGTGTATCGCTACTACAAGCGTAAGTATCGCCCCGAGAATCTGGTCGTCGCGGTTGCCGGCAACATCAAGCATGACAAAATCGTCAAGATGGTAAGCAAAGCTTTTGATCGCGATGGCTTTAGTGATCAAGTGGCTAAGCCTGCAGATATTCGTCGATCTAAGCGCATTAAGCCGGTGGGCGTGGGTGCGGTCGACGTTGTGAATCGCCCAGGCGAGCAAGCGCACATTATGTTGGGTGTAGAAGGCGTTTCGCGAAGTGATGATCGCCGCTTTGCATTGGCGATGCTCAGCATCGCTCTTGGCGGCGGCATGTCATCGCGTCTCTTTCAGGAGATTCGAGAGAAACGCGGTCTGGCGTATTCGGTTTATGCATTCGGGCAACAATTTGCTGGGTCTGGAATATTCAGTATTTATGCGGGCACGCAGCCTGCCCGTGCCTACGATGTCATTTCAATTGCTCGCGAGGTTATCAACGATGTAGTTGAGAACGGGCTTACCGAGGAAGAGGTAGGCAGAGCCAAAGGGCAGGCCCGTGGGGGACTGGTGCTTGGATTGGAAGACACCGGATCGCGGATGTCTCGAATTGGAAAATCTGAATTGATGTATGGCGATCAGAAGAGCGTTGATGAGTTACTTGCAGAAATCGAAGCAGTGACCCCAGACCAAGTTCATCAAGCGGCGCGTGATTTCCTCGGAAAGCAGCTCTCGTTGGCAGTAATTGGCCCGTTCCCTGGTCGCGCCCAAAGCAAGTTTGCACGGGTACTGGCATAATTCACCACATGATTCGAGTGGGAGTTCTCGGCGCCAAAGGGCGCATGGGCTCTGAGGTAGTTCGTGCGGTCACAGCGGCAGACGGTATGGAAGTTGTTGCTGCTCTTGATCTTGGAGATTCACTCGACGCCCTGCTCTCCTCTCAAGTAGATGTAGTTGTTGACTTCACCCACCCAGATTCAGTGATGGATAATGTGAAGTTCCTCGTCAGTCACAACATTCACGGCGTTGTGGGAACTACTGGGTTTGATGATGCACGTCTAGCAGAACTTCGTACTTGGCTCACTTCTTCTAAGAGCGGCGTCATCGTGGCGCCTAACTTCGGTTTAGGCGCAGTATTAATGATGAAGTTCGCCGAGAGTGCAGCGCGTTTCTTCGAGTCCGTAGAAATTGTGGAACTCCATCATCCGAATAAAGCCGATGCCCCAAGCGGAACGGCAACCCATACCGCCAAGCGCATCGCGGCCGCACGTAAATCTGCTGGTCTCGGCGCACAACCCGACGCGACTTCAAGTGGGCTACCCGGTGCACGTGGCGCTGATGTTGACGGCGTTCCTGTGCATTCTGTTCGTCTTCGTGGGTTGGTTGCACATCAGGAAGTGATCTTCGGCGATCCCGGTGAAACCTTCACCATCCGGCATGATTCACTCGATCGCAGTGGGTTCATGCCAGGCGTGGTTTTGGCTGTGCGCAATATCGCAGCCCACCCTGGCCTCACTCTTGGATTAGAGAAGTTCCTCAACCTTTAGAGTTCACCGGTTTATTTCTATAGTCGATGTAAAAGCGCCGAAGTTACGGCAGCGGCCACCACTACAACGGGGAATGGTGCGCGCAATAAGAGCACCAGAATCGCTACTGCTACACCGGCGGCGCGCGCGTCGAGTGTCAACGTGTGTCCCACTCCGAATGTTTGTGCAATCACAAGAGCGCTTAATAGCGCTACGGGCATGAGATTGGCGATGCGTTGCACGCGAGGCGAGGAGAGCCACGCCTCCGGCATGGCCATGCCGGCGTACTTCAACAAGAAACATCCGGCACTAGAAATCAGCACGGTCGCCCAAATCATTTGCCGCCGCCGTTCTTCCAACCAGCAACTACTGCAGCTAATGCGCTGGTGATGACGGGAACTCCGACCGGCGCATGGGGAAGCAGAATCAGCACGGTGATCGCCGCCGCCATGCCCACAGCCCACGGGGTGCGCCCTTTCAGGCGGGGCCACAGCAATCCAAGAAAAGCAGCCGGCACGGCAGCGTCGAGGCCAAATTGTGCGGGGTCGCCCAACGCATCGGCGCCGAGTGCGCCCAGTAGCGTAAAAGAATTCCAGAAGAGGTAGACACCCAGGCCAGTCACCCAAAACCCGTGGCGCATAGCGGGCAAGCCAAGGTGCTCTTGCGAAATAGCGACACCGGTTGATTCATCTATCGTGATTTGCGCGGCTACGGCTCGTTTGATTCCACGCAGCTGCAAAATGGGAGCCATACGTAATCCGTAAAGTGCATTACGCGTTCCCAGAAGGAGCGCTCCAGTGATCGCGGTGACGGCTAAGGACCAAGAGGTGATGACGCCAACACCCACGACGGCAAATTGTGAAGCGCCAGAAAAGAGTAAGGCCGAGAGGGCAAGTGCTTGCCATGGTGAGAGGCCACTGCTGCTCGCGGCGGCGCCAAAGGCAGTGCCGTAGAGCCCGACGGTAAAGGCCAAACTCACGCCATCGCGGGTGATGCGACGACGTTCGTTATCGGGTAATTCAACTTCTTGGTTCACGAACCGTCGCTCTCACTCGGTGAATCTCGCAGTGAGGTTACCCACCGGTGCTGTGTGAGCGTCAAATCCTGACTCTCTAAGGTTCGGGTTCGATCGCTCTTACCCCAACCGGCGCTCTCGAGAAAAGTATCGAGCGCAGGTAGGTCACTCCAGATCGAAAGACCCGCAACCTCGCTTGGCGAAGTATCTGCGATGGCGTTGATAAGCCGGGAGCCATGCCCGCGCCGTGTGAGATCGGGATCGATAAGTAACTCGCTCACTTCATCGATGCTCTCCGAAATCGGAATGAGGCAGGCAAACCCAACGACTACCCCATTGGAAAGCGCCACGAGTACTCGATGGCGTGCCGATGGTGGGGAGGTGAGTGAGCTCTGCCATTGAGATTCCATGTCGGGCAGTGTCGGTAGCGGCAGGGCGGGAAGATTGCGGGCGGTCCAAGCGCGGTGGGAGATGGCGGCGATGGAAAAGGCATCGGTGATATGAGCCACTCGGACCTCTTCGTTCGCGCGTGTTAGCTCTGGCATTGGTGCCTTTCTCCGTTACTGTCCAAGGGTGGACAAGATCGTATTTCGCTCCGATGTGACCGTCGAATTGGTCAAGGCTAGCGCTAGTGATGCCGATGTTATTTGGGCCGCCCGAGTCTCGACCGCCGGGGAGCAATCACTCGAAGATGTGGGCTCTGATCCAGAGAAGGCAAAAGGGCTCATTAATTACCTGGCCCGCGAACGCCACGGTTCACCCTTTGAACACACCTCCATGACTTTCTTCATTTCTGCTCCCATTTTTGTCTTCCGCGAATTCATGCGTCACCGCATCGCCTCATATAACGAAGAGAGCGGCCGCTACCGTGAATTGAAGCCTGTTTTTTATATTCCTGGCCCTGAGCGCAAGCTGATTCAGGTGGGTAAGACCGGAGCGTATGAATTTATTGACGGAACCGATGCGCAGTACGAGACCTCAGTGGCCGCAATGAAGCGCTCGTACGAGGTTTCATATGAGTCTTACCAAGAAATGCTCGAAGTCGGGATTGCCCGAGAAGTGGCTCGCACTGTCCTACCGGTGGGGCTCTACTCAAATATGTACGTCACCATGAATGCTCGAGCGCTCATGAACTTCCTTTCGCTACGCACAAAATCGGAAGGCTCACACTTCCCCTCCTACCCTCAGCGGGAGATCGAAATGGTCGCCGAGAAGATGGAAGTGATCTGGGCTGGATTGATGCCGCTCACGCACGGCGCCTTTAATACTGGCGGCCGGGTCTGTCCTTAGTACGCCAGACCGGTACCCTTTCCCCATGAGTGATATCACGCCTCCGTTTGGCCGTCTCCTGACGGCAATGGTGACCCCATTTACCGCCGCCGGTGAGATCGATTTTGCCGGTGTGGAACGACTAGCCCATCACCTCGTTGATACTGGTCATGATGGCATCGTGGTCAATGGCACTACCGGTGAGGCTCCTACCACTACTGATGATGAGAAAGATGAAATCATCAAACTTGTGGTTCGTTCAGTGGGGGATCGCGCCACGATCATTTCCGGTGCCGGAAATAATGAAACTGCGCACTCGGTTGAACTTGCCAAACGTCATGCCAAAGCTGGCGCTCACGCGCTTATGGTGGTGACGCCTTATTACAACAAGCCACCACAAGCAGGCATTGAAGCTCACTTCAAAGCTGTGGCAGATGCAACTGATCTCAACATTTTGATCTACGACATTCCAGGGCGCACAGGTGTGGCTATTGAAACCGACACTATTTGTCGATTGGCCGAACATCCCAAAATGGTGGCGCTCAAAGATGCAAAGGGTGATCTTGGTGCCACTTCATGGGTGATCAAGCGATCAGGAATACCGGTTTATAGCGGTGACGATATTAATAACCTGCCGTTGCTCTCTATCGGCGCTGTCGGTTTCGTGAGCGTCTGCGGCCACGTCATCGGGAATCAACTGAAAGATATGTTGAACGCCTGGTTCGCCGGAGATCGTGTACGCGCTACTGAAATTCATCACGCTCTGCTCCCGATCTATACGGGAACTTTCCGTACGCAAGGAGCCATCCTCACTAAGGCAGCTCTTAACTTGCTCGGCCTGCCTGGTGGTCATACTCGTCTCCCACTTGTTGATGCCACGCCGGCACAGATCGATCAACTCACACTTGATCTCATCGCTGGCGGTATCACTCTTCCCTCATGAGCCATTCACATCCAGAACTCTCTGAACCAGCTGCTCTAGAAAAGGGCACGACCCGCATTGTTGCCCTAGGCGGCTTAGGGGATGTTGGTCGAAACATGACGGTCTTTGAGCACGATGGAAAGATTCTAATTGTTGATGCAGGTGTGCTCTTCCCTGAAGAGAACCAACCTGGCGTTGATTTGATCTTGCCGGATTACTCGTATCTGCGTGAACGCTGGAGTGATGTTTTGGCGATTGTGCTGACGCATGCACACGAAGACCATATCGGTGCAGTTCCATTCATCTTGCGCGAAGCTGGCGAGATTCCATTGGTGGGATCTCGTTTAACTCTTGCGCTCCTTGAAGAAAAACTTAAAGAACACCGCATTCGCCCTCGCTCCCTTGAGGTAAAAGAGGGACAGGTCGAACAATTCGGTCCATTCAACCTTGAATTTATTGCAGTTAACCATTCCATCCCCGACGCGCTCGCAATTTCAATCACGACATCGGCAGGACGCATGCTGCACACGGGCGATTTCAAGATGGATCAACTTCCACTTGACGGTCGCCTCACCGATCTCGCAACTTTTGCTCGACTCGGCGCTGAAGGGGTCGACCTCTTCATGGTCGATTCCAGCAATGCTGAAGTGCCCGGATTTACCACAAGCGAGCGCGAAATTTTGCCGGTACTTGATCGAGTTTTTGCTAAGACCGAGCGTCGAGTGGTCGTGGCATCATTTGCCTCCCACGTACACCGCGTGCAACAAGTGATCGATACTGCAGCTGCACATTCTAGAAAAGTCGCGCTCGTTGGTCGTTCGATGGTGCGCAATATGCGAGTTGCTCATGAACTCGGGTATCTCACTATCCCCGAGGGTGTTCTTATTGATGCAAAGCAGATGGAGAACTTCAAAGATAGTGAATTAGTTCTTATCTGCACGGGTTCGCAGGGTGAACCAATGGCAGCACTTTCGCGAATGGCAAGTGGAGATCACCAGATCCGTGTGGGGGAGGGCGATACCGTTATTTTGGCTTCCTCGCTCATCCCTGGCAATGAGAATTCTGTTTATCGAGTGATTAACGGCTTGATGAGGTTTGGTGCCAAGGTTGTTCACAAGAGCAACGCGATGGTGCACGTTTCTGGTCATGCAAGCGCCGGCGAATTGATCTACTGCTACAACTTAGTAAAGCCAAAGAATGTCATGCCGATTCACGGCGAGTGGCGCCACTTGCGAGCCAACGCCGACCTGGCACGGCTCACTGGAATTGCAGATGAGAATATCGTTACCGTCGACGATGGTGTAGTGGTCGATCTTCGAGATGGTCGAGTTAATATTGCTGGAGTAATTACGGTCGGGTATATCTACGTAGATGGGCAAAGTGTCGGAGACATCACTGAAGCTTCACTCAAAGATCGACGCGTGCTTGGTGAAGAAGGCTTCATATCGATCGTAGTTGCTGTTGACTCGACCACCGGAAAGATCGTGTCGGGACCAGATATCCATGCTCGTGGTTTTGCCGAAACCGAAGATGTTTTTGACGAGGTCAAGATCAAGATTGTGGAAGCTCTTCGTGATGCGGCCAGTGATGGTGTGGGCGGTTCGCATCAGCTGGCGCAGATTGTTCGCCGCACGGTGGGCCAATGGGTCAACACCACCCATCGCCGTCGTCCCATGATCTTGCCGATCGTGGTTGAGGTCTAGACCGGCGCGCCTGCCCGTCCGATTCGCCCCATTCTCGTACTGTATTTCCGTGGCATCCAAAGCCAAGAAACCCGCACGCCCAGAACCTAGAAAAGGTCGAGGGTTTTTTGGCGTGCTCGCAAATATCTGGCGCGGGATCGCTCGTGGGTTAGGCGGCGGCGTCCGATTCCTGAGCCGCGAGGCGCGCGATCTCGATCCGAGTCATCGTCGTGATGGCCTCGGATTAGGGCTCATTGTGATCGCGATCTTGGTGGCTGCTGGAGTCTGGTGGCATGTGCCGAACTTCTTCGGCCGGTTCATGAACGGAGCGGCCCACGACCTCGTTGGCCGGCTCGCACTCTTCATTCCACTCGCGCTCATACTCCTGGCGGTGCGCATTCTGCGTAAACCACAAGAAGGAGCCGCCACTGGCCGAATTACTATCGGCGTCATCATTTTGACGTTCGGTGTGGCTGGACTCGTTCATGTAGTCACAGATAACCCTGCACTTTCGGGGGCTCGCCATTCGGGTGGTTGGCTCGGATACCTCATCGCGGCCCCGCTCTCTGCATTGGTCACCAAGTACCTCGCATTTCCCGTCCTACTTCTTGTCATTGTTTTCGGACTCTTAATCGTCACTGCCACTCCGTTGCATGCAGTCCCTGAGAAGTTCCGCGCTCTCATCTCTCCCATCTCTGACCGGTTGGCAGATCGCCGCGAGGCGCGCGAACTAGAAGAAGAGTTTGAAATATCGGAAAGCGAACCTTTTGAATCTCCGATCCTTCGTGAAGTAGAAGAAGAGATTGAGGAGTTCGAAGAAGAGATTGAAGAGGAAGTTGCGCAAGATGAATTAGCTGAACAGGTGTTGGAATCCCTTGAAGAGCCAGTTCGAGCGGCCCCACCTGCGCAGGTTGCATCCTTTGAAGGCGCCAAGTCACCAGCGGTTCCTACTCAAATGGAATTTACTGAGGGTGCCGAGTACGTGTTGCCGCCATTAGATATTTTGAAGGCTGGTGCGCCAAGCAAAGCCAAGAGCGCAGCTAACGACAAAATTGTGGAATCGCTCACTCAAGTCTTTGAAGAGTTTCAAATCGATGCAAAAGTTACCGGCTTTTTGCGCGGCCCTACAGTCACTCGCTATGAAGTTGAGTTAGGCGCTGCGGTGAAGGTTGAACGCATCACGGCGCTTTCGAAGAATATTTCTTACGCAGTTGCCAGCAGTGATGTTCGCATCTTGAGTCCCATTCCAGGCAAATCCGCTGTGGGTATCGAAATTCCTAATACCGATCGCGAAACCGTATTGCTTGGCGATGTGTTGAGATCGACGGTTGCCGGAAACGATCACCACCCGATGGTCGTCTCCCTTGGAAAAGATGTCGAGGGTGGTTTTGTCTGTGCCAACCTCACCAAGATGCCCCACCTCTTGGTTGCGGGCGCTACGGGTGCCGGAAAATCAAGTTGGATCAATGCGCTCGTCACTTCAGTGATGATGCGAGCCACGCCAAGCGATGTGCGGATGATCTTGATTGATCCTAAGCGCGTGGAGCTCAATGCGTATCAGGGTATTCCGCACTTGATCACTCCCATTTTGACCAATCCGAAGAAGGCCGCAGAGGCGCTCCAATGGGTAGTGCGCGAAATGGATGCGCGCTATGACGATCTCTCCAACTTCGGGTTCCGTCATATCGATGATTTCAACAAAGCAGTGCGTAGCGGAAAACTTACGCCACCACTTGGATCAGATCGCAAACTTCGGCCGTATCCCTACTTACTTGTCATCGTCGATGAGCTCGCCGACCTTATGATGGTGGCTCCACGTGATGTTGAAGAATCGATCGTGCGCATCACGCAATTAGCCCGTGCGGCGGGTATCCACTTGGTGCTCGCTACTCAACGACCCAGCGTTGACGTTGTGACAGGTCTTATCAAAGCCAACGTACCCTCGCGGCTCTCCTTTGCAACTTCATCGCTCGCAGATTCACGCGTCATTCTTGATCAACCTGGTGCAGAGAAACTTGTGGGACAAGGCGATGGTCTCTTCTTGCCGATGGGCGCCAGTAAGGCCATGCGCATTCAGGGAGCATATGTTTCAGAGCGCGAGATTGAGGCCGTGGTGAAACACGTTAAGGCGCAACATGAGCCGATCTATCGGGAAGATGTCTTTAGCGTTGCCGCCCAACGCAAAGAAGTTGACGATGACATTGGTGATGATCTTGATCTGCTCATGCAAGCCATCGAGCTTGTGGTCTCCACACAATTTGGTTCGACTTCGATGCTCCAAAGAAAATTAAGAGTGGGTTTTGCTAAGGCCGGGAGATTGATGGACCTCATGGAAAGTCGCGGCATCGTGGGGCCATCGGAAGGATCCAAGGCGCGCGATGTCCTGATAAAGGCGGACGATCTCCCCGGGGTCCTTGCAAGCCTCTAAGTGAATTTCACGCCGGCCCAGGCGGGCAGAGCCGATAACTTTTTTACTGGTTGGTCAATCGCGTCAGGGTTGCGTACCCTTAGAGTCGCATTCCCGTAGGGGTTTCCCCACCTCGAGGAGGATTCATGACCGTTGGTGCTCAAATCGCGCAGGCGCGTATCGCCGCGGGCTTGAGCCTGGCCGAAGTCGCTGCCAAGGTGCGTCTGCGTAATTCAGTTTTGGCGGCCATCGAATCAGATAATTTCCATCCTTGCGGTGGCGAGGTCTATGCGCGTGGGCATGTTCGTTCCATAGCGTCCGTGCTGGGCATGAATGTTGATGAGCTCATGGTGGATTTTGGGCTACAAGTAAAACCTGCGGTGAGCGCACTCGGAGAGATGGCGTCCATGTTGCAGTCAGAGAAGCGCACACTCCCTTGGGCGCCCATCATGGCTGCGGCCGCAGTGGTCATTGCTGGCGTCGTCGGTTTCTCACTCTTCGTCGGAGGGAAGAATCCAGTAATTATCTCGCGCGCTAATTCGACTCTTGCCGCGTCGGTGTCGACTGATCAGGCCACGGCAGCTGCCCTTCCGAGTGCGAGTGAAGCCACTGCGCTCATCACCGACGATGTCACTGTTGTCATCACGGCAATTTCAGATTCTTCCTGGATCGCCATTACAAGCGATTCCGGAACGCAACTCTTTGCCGGCATTCTTAAAAAGGGATCCACCAAGGAATTTCATGATCCTCAGCATCTGCGTGTGGTCATTGGTAACGCCGGGGCAGTCACCCTCGCTGTCAATGGCAAGAAACTTGGCACGCCCGGTGGGAGTCGTGAAGTACTCCACTTTGATTTTGGTACCGGAGACCCAACACAAGGCTAACCCCCACAGATTCGCCAGATTTGCCTGAGTTACTGCATCCACCAACTAGGCTAGTGCTCATGAAAAAGGTCGCACTGGTCACCATGGGGTGCGCCCGGAATGAAGTTGATTCCGAGGAATTAGCCGCACGTCTAGAAAGTGACGGCTGGCAGTTGGTCGATGATGCCGCCGAAGCTGATATTGCAGTGGTCAATACCTGCGGGTTCGTAGAGAGCGCCAAAAAAGACTCCATCGATGCCATTCTTGAAGCTGCCTCCCAGAAAGAGGGGAAGCGCACGCAGCGAGTGGTTGCCGTGGGTTGCCTGGCTGAGCGTTATGGCAAAGAACTTGCGCAATCACTCCCTGAAGCAGACGCCGTTCTTGGATTCGACGACTATGAAGATATCTCGGCTCGGCTTTCGCACATTCTTGAAGGCGGAATTATCGAGACTCACACGCCGCGCGATCGACGTAATTTGCTGCCCATCGCGCCGAGTGAAAGATCAGATGCGCTCATCAAGATTCCAGGTCATGGGGAGCGAGTTGACGAGCCGGCGGTTGAAGGAAGCGCGCCGGCTCGGAGAATGCTCCGTCGCCGTCTTGGTAATGAACCAGTGGCGTCGATCAAGATTGCTTCAGGTTGTGACCGGAGATGTTCTTTCTGTGCGATTCCGGCCTTCCGTGGTTCGTTCATCTCGCGCCGCCCTACCGACATCGTCGATGAGGCGCGCTGGCTCGCTGAACAAGGCGTTAAAGAGCTAGTTCTCGTGAGTGAGAATTCAACTTCGTACGGAAAAGATCTTGGGGATATTCGATTACTTGAGTCCCTCCTTCCTGCGTTAGCGCTTGTAGATGGCGTTGATCGCATTCGCGTTGCCTATTTGCAGCCAGCTGAAGTCCGCCCCACATTGCTAGATGTCATGGCAAGCACTGCCGGAATTGCTCCTTACTTCGATCTCTCGTTTCAGCATTCCAGCGGAGATGTACTTCGCAATATGAAACGCTTCGGAGATAGCGAAAAGTTTCTCTCTCTGCTTTCACAAATCAGAGACCGTGCTCCTTTGGCCGGAGTGCGTTCCAATTTCATCGTAGGTTTTCCAGGTGAGAGCGAAGACGATTTTGAAACTCTGTTGCACTTCTTGGAAGAGGCCAGACTCGATGCCGTAGGAGTCTTTGGGTATAGCGATGAAGAGGGAACTTCAGCAGTTGATTTGCCGGGGAAGTTGGATGAAGACGAGATTCGATACCGCGTGGAAAGAACGAGTGCGCTTGTCGAAGAGCTGATGGCTCAGCGAGCAGAAGAGCGAGTGGGTGAAGAGGTGAGCGTTCTCGTCGAAGCCATACAAGGCGATGAGCATGAAGGCCGCGCCCTCCATCAGGGTCCAGAAGTAGACGGGAACACTACTTTGGTGGGTTTCCCTCGGGCGCGGGTGGGAGATATTTTGCAAGGACGAATCTATGCTTCTGAGGGTGCAGACGTGCGTGCGGAACCGTTGAGTTAACTTCATGAATGAAGAGACCCCCAAAGTAGGCATCGCAAATATTGCCAACTGGCTCACCTTGATTCGGATTCTCTTAGTTCCCGTAATGCTCTGGGCGCTCTTCGCTCACGATGGCACGAATTCTTGGTGGCGTGCCTTCGCATGGTTCATTTTCGCTCTTGCCGCTTTCACCGATCGCTTGGACGGGGAGTTGGCTCGCAAGCGAGGAATCGGCACTGATCTTGGAGCGCTGCTTGATCCGATCGCGGATAAAGCACTCATCGGCGCCGGCCTCATTGGTCTTTCTATCCTTGGCGACGTGTGGTGGTGGGTCACGATTCTCATCATGGTGCGCGAAATCGGAATCACCTTGCTGCGCTTTACGGTGATCTCCAAGAAAGTGATCCCGGCAAGCCGAGGCGGTAAGGCAAAAACCCTCACGCAAGGTTTTGCCATCGGTTTTTACATTTTTCCGATGCCGCATTGGTTTGATCCGTTGAATGCGCTCTTGATGGGTGTTGCGATCGTTTTGACACTGGTCACAGGTTTCCAATATCTCAAGGAAATTGCGCGACTGCGCGCATCATGAGTCGCATAGCGCTTGTTACCGTGGGCGACGAATTGCTCAATGGTGCCGTCGTCGACACTTCCACGGCGTGGCTTGGTGATCAACTCGCGCTCGAAGGGCACACCCTCGTTCTTTCAATTTCAGTTCAGGACGATCTCTCTGCGATTAGTGATGCAATTCTCGCAGCGGTAGCCCGCGCGGACGCCGTCATTGTTGCTGGGGGACTCGGGCCCACAAGCGATGACCTCACACGCCTGGGTGTCGCGCGTGCAGCACGTGTAGAAGTTGAGCAACGCAGTGAATTGGTGGAGTTAATTAGCGCGCGCTATGCCGCTCGGAAGATACAAGTTCCGAGTCAAGCCCTTGTCATGGCCGATCTTCCCGTCGGTGCTAATGCTTTGACGAATAACAGTGGTAGTGCTCCGGGAATATTTATGGATATCGATAGCGTGCCGCTCTTTGCGCTTCCTGGAGTGCCACATGAAATGCGAGACATGTTCATCGGTGAAGTGTTACCTGAATTGCGAAAGCGATTCTCGGGAGCGCATCAGTACACGGTGATAGTGAGAGTCTCATTGCTCGGCGAATCTACGGTCTCTGAGCGCTTGCGTGATTGGGAAAGTAAGTTGCCGCTCGGAGTCTCCGTAGCTTATTTGGCGTCTCTGGGAGATGTAGAAGTCAAAATCTCAGCAAGTAACGCAGAGCAAGCGCACGAATATGCCACGCTGGCAGCCGGGCTCATTGGCGATTCCATCTATGCCATCGATGAATCGCGAGTTCCCCGTTCCACACTCGCTTCGACGGTACTTCACTTGTTAGGTAAAGAAGGCGCAACTTTGGCCACCGCAGAATCCCTCACCGGTGGAGGGCTGGCCCAATTGCTTACGGATATTCCGGGCGCCTCGGATGTCTACCTCGGAGGCGCAGTCACTTATCAGGCAGGCAGTAAGAATCAGCTCGCCGATGTGCCGAAAGAGTTGATGTCCAGCCGAGGCACAGTAGATGCGCAGGTCGCCACCGCGATGGCTCGGGGGATTCGTCTGCGCCTTAACTCGACGTGGGCGCTCTCCACGACGGGGGTGGCAGGGCCTGGAGATTTCGAGGGTCATCCGGCCGGCACCCTTTATGTGGGAATCAGTTCCCCCGCAGGGGAACGCGCTTTCAAAGTGGTGCTAACCGGACAAATGGCAGATGATCGTGCGCGCGTACGCGGCGCCAGCGCCGCCCACGCACTAGACTTGCTTCGCAGATGTATCGCTGGGCTCCCCATAGGAGCGCAGGCAAGCTTTATTACTGAGGAGTAGAGATGTTGTTGCGAGATCACATGGGAGCGGCGCTTCGCCGTCGCCGTGTTGCGCAATCACAGACCTTGCGACAAGTGAGCGCCAAAGCGCGCGTCTCTCTGGGCTACCTCTCCGAAGTGGAGCGTGGTCAGAAAGAAGCCTCTTCTGAACTGCTCTCAGCTATCTGCCAAGCGTTGGAGATCGAGCTCGCTGAACTGCTCTCCGAAGTGGCGCTCTCGCTGACGGTTCCTTCGAATGTTTCGCTCCTTCCGGTGGCCGCTTCGTCCACCTCTGTTGCTGCTTAATTCCACGCCATGAGCGCCGGGGAGCATACTCGCGCCGGTAACGCCATGGGACGTGCACGCGCTGGCCTCTTCGCTGGTGCCCTTTCATGTATTGCTCGACAAGGCGTCAAAGCCACGTCAATGATTGAAATTGCCGACGAGGGGAAGATCGCGCGGGCCACTCTTTATAACCATTTCAGGTCGAAGCAGGAACTCTTGCGCGCTTTGATGGCTGAAGAAATCGCACGCGCAATTGCGGCGGCCGAGAGCGCTGAAGATCTTCGTAGCGCGATGGGTAGCCTGCTTACTTTTCTGGCGACGCATGATGCATTGCGATTCATCGCGACAACAGAGCCCACGGTATTCGGTCGCATGTTGGCTGCTACCTCTGATCCCTTGTGGCTCTCCTTGCGCGAAGAGTGCCATCGACTCTTTGAAAAGTTTGGCGTGAGTAATGCCATGCAACGCGAAATTCTCATGCGGGTGTTGATCTCAAGTGTGATCATGCCAGTGGCAGATGTGGATGCATTAGTGGCGAGCGCGCTCGCGAAGAGTTCTCGCGGCGGAGCAACCCTCTTTTGATGAAGAACCTGATGAACACGTATCGTGCGAAGCAGCGCTAATGCGACTTACTGAATTTTGGCGCCGCATGGATGAGTACTTGGGGCCCCAGTGGTCACGCTCGTTCGCAGCCGATGTCGTCCTCTCTGAATTGCAAGGTCGCACGATCGACCAGGCGCTGGCCCAAGGCGAGGATGCGAAGGAGGTCTGGCGGGCGCTCTGCCGCCATGACCCGAGGGTGCCGGCGCACCTGCGCTAGGGGAAGAGTGGTTTTTTGGGCGTGTCGGATCGCGTTCGAACAAATGTTCGTATAACCTCATCCACAGATAGGTGAGCAGGCAAAGCCCTCCACAATCCGCTTGCAAGAGCGAATCGTGTCAGTGCCACCCGCTACCGTCGCCGCGATAGCCCGCTCCCCACTGGAACGGGTCCAGAGCTTGAGAGGTAGAGAGATGGCACCGAGTACTCCAGATCGCAGCAAGGCGCTTGAGAGCGCACTTGCCCAAATTGAACGCCAATTCGGCAAGGGCTCCATCATGAAGATGGGCGAGGAGGGGCGCGCGCCAGTCGAGGTCATTCCTTCTGGCTCTATCGCACTTGATCTTGCTCTCGGAATTGGTGGCTTCCCTCGTGGCCGCGTCGTTGAGATTTATGGTCCAGAGTCTTCCGGTAAGACCACCGTCGCTCTGCACGCCATTGCGAATGCACAGAAGGCGGGTGGCATCGCAGCATTCATCGATGCTGAGCACGCCCTTGATCCTGAGTATGCAAAGAAGCTGGGCGTCGATATCGATGCACTCCTCGTCTCGCAGCCTGATACGGGTGAGCAAGCCCTCGAGATCATGGATATGTTGATTCGCTCCGGCGCGCTCGACATCGTCGTCATCGACTCGGTGGCAGCACTCGTGCCACGCGCCGAAATCGAAGGCGAGATGGGCGATAGCCACGTCGGCCTGCAAGCTCGCTTGATGAGTCAAGCGCTTCGCAAGATCACTGGTGCATTGGCGCAATCAAAAACAACCGCAGTTTTCATTAATCAGTTACGTGAAAAGATCGGCGTCTTCTTCGGATCACCAGAGACCACGACCGGCGGTAAGGCACTCAAGTTCTATGCCTCCATTCGTCTCGATGTCCGTCGCATCGAAACTTTGAAAGATGGCCAAGATGCAGTCGGTAACCGCACTCGCGTCAAAGTTGTCAAGAACAAGATGGCCCCGCCGTTTAAGCAAGCTGAGTTCGACATTCTTTACGGCCATGGTATCTCCCGCGAAGGCTCACTAATCGACCTCGGTGTCGATGAAGGCTTCGTCAAGAAGTCCGGCTCTTGGTATACCTACGAAGGCGATCAACTGGGTCAAGGTAAAGAGAATGCGCGTACCTTCCTCATTGATAATCCTGACCTAGCAAATGAGATCGAGAAGAAGATCAAAGAGCAAATGGGAATTGGGGTTCGCGCGGTTGCTCCGGCAGCAGTGATCTCCGAGGACGCACTTCCGGTTGTAGATTTCTAACCTGAAATCACTTTTCTCGCCGATGGAAGAGTTATTAGAGGAGCCTGGCATATTGCTGGGCTCCTCTCTCTTTTCGAAAGAGCGGGGCCCTCGTGAACTCAATGACGAGGAGTATCAGGCACTTGCTCGGCGGATGGCGCTCGATCGATTGGCTCGAAGGTCGCATAGTTGTGGAGAGTTACGCGCTGCTTTTGCAAAGCGTGCAATTCCAACCGAGATAGGCGAAGAAATCATCATGGCGCTCACTCGAAGTAATTTGCTCGATGATGGCGAGTTCGCTCGAGCATGGAGAGATTCTCGGATGCGATCACGAGGCCTGGCGCCTCGAGTGATTGCTCGCGAACTCCGGGAGAAAGGTATCGATGCTGATCTCATTCTTGAGGTTATTGCGGAGGTCTCCTCGGAGAGCGAAGAGGAAGCGCTCACCGAATTGCTCGCTAAGAAGATGCGCTCCTTGCGCCCGGGGGATAGGAAGAAGCAGGAGCGAGCTCTCCTTGGTTTCCTGATGCGGAAGGGACATCGCGGTGATCGCGCCGGCCAAGCGGTGCGTACCGCCCTCCACGACTTTTACTCCACTCAATAACGAGAGGCTGTCGTTTCCGACAGCCTCTCGTTCTCCTTCTCCCCGCAGGGGAGATTCCGTAGGGAGTTAGATCTGTGCGTCTGCAGGTGTCTTACGTAGATGCGCAAATCCAAGGAGAGTGAGGAGGAGCATCACAACACCCGCAGCAAAGGCGAAGTACGCCGAGATGAGTGCGATCTGCCCGACTTGCCAGAAAGCAAATGAAGTGAGGAGGAGGCCGCGAAGAGTCTCTCCTCGGAAGAGTGTTTGCACCTTTGTGTCGAGTACATCGGCATCCACTTGTGCTTGTTCGGCGGCGGCGGTGAGGTCCATATCATCCGGTGAAGCTTCGGCCGCGAGTGCGGCTTGGCCTGCCTTCGACGTAGCATCTAGTGCGTCAGCGCTAGTCTCTGCATAATTCTTTCCGCCATTAATACCCTTGAGGTGAACGGCGATGTAGAAGTTTGCGTAATCCTTGGCTTGCTGACCGGTGGTCATCTGTTGACCAGCGTACTTTTGAATTTCTGGAAACTTCTTGGCGTCAAAACCAGGTGAGCCCGCCTTCGGAAAGAAAACGTTCTGGTCTTTGAGCTGAGTATTCACCTGATTATTGGCAAAGTTGGCGCCCCAGAGGAGCATGCCTCCAGCCACGATAAGGACTATCGAAAGCATCGCCCCGGCGGCGGAAAGTAAGCGGTCAAAAGTCTTTCTTTTCATCTTTTTCTCCCTAGTCCGTGATTGTTTGGACAGGAACTACATTAGAAGGAGTTCATTTTCCTTCAAGTAAAAATCAGCAAATCGCAGCGTGATCTAGCAGACTCTCCTCGGGATGAATGGAACATAAATTTCTTTTTTGAACCCTGACTCGTAGACTGAAGTTATGGCACCCGAGGCACGGACATATCTTGTGAGAACCTTCGGTTGTCAAATGAATGCGCACGACTCAGAGCGCCTGGCGGGCCTTCTTGAAGAGGCGGGGTATCAAGCTCAAGAGTCGGAGAGCGCGTTAGCCGATGTCATGGTTTTCAACACATGCGCGGTGCGCGAAAATGCTGATCAAAAACTTTACGGAACCCTAGGAATGCTCGCTGCTGAGAAGTTGCAGCATCCGACAATGCAAATTGCGGTGGGTGGATGTTTGGCCCAAAAAGATCGCGGAGAAATATTGCGTCGAGCACCTTGGGTGGATGTGGTCTTCGGCACTCATAATGTTGGCTCGCTGCCATTACTTTTAGAAAGAGCTCGTATACAGCGAGAGTCACAACTTGAGATCGTGGAATCACTCGAGATATTTCCCTCGACGCTTCCATCAAAACGAGACTCATTGCACTCAGCGTGGGTTTCCATCTCTGTAGGGTGCAATAACACATGCACGTTCTGCATCGTTCCGGCATTGCGGGGTGTGGAGAAAGATCGCAATAAGAAAGAAATTCTTGATGAAGTTCGCGCTTTAGTCGCAGACGGAGTCAATGAGATCACCTTGCTAGGGCAAAACGTAAATGCGTACGGCGTTGAACTTGGCGAACGTGGAGCCTTTGCTGATCTCTTGCGCTCATGTGGTGAGGTCGAAGGGCTAGAGAGAGTTCGATTCACTAGCCCCCATCCCCGTGACTTTACCGATGATGTCATTGCGGCGATGGCAGAGACTCATAATGTGATGCCACATCTTCATATGCCTTTGCAATCAGGATCAGATGCCATTCTTAAATCGATGCGGCGCTCGTATAGGGCTGATCGCTACTTGGGGATAGTTGAAAGAGTGCGCGAGGCGCTTCCGCTGGCCAGCATTACCACCGACATCATTGTGGGATTCCCGGGCGAGAGTGAAAGTGATTTCCAGCAGACGCTCGATCTCATTAAGGCTGCTAGATTCGATATGGCCTTCACTTTTAAGTATTCCAAGCGTCCAGGTACTGCGGCGGCAGAGATGGATAATCAAATCTCCGAAGATGTAGTCGGCGAGCGGTATGTGCGCCTCCATGCATTTACTGAAGAAATCGCCTGGCAACAGAAGAAGGCGCAAGTAGGTCGCGAGGTAGAAGTACTCGTCTCCGATATGCCGGGGCGCAAAGATGATGCGACTTTGCGACAAAGTGGGCGTGCGCGAGATTTCAATCTCGTGCACTTTGCATGCGAAGAACGGCTCCGGCCAGGTGACCTAGCAACGGTCACGGTGACCCAAGCAGCTCCACACCATTTAGTCGCGGAGAACCCCCCTCGTGCTGTGCGGCGGACACGATCTGGTGATGTCTGGGAGAGCGCCCAATCTTCGAATGAAACTCGCACCTTCCTCTCGCTTACTCCAAGGCCGTAGTGATGTTGCTCTTCCTCGTGGGTCCCACAGCGGTCGGCAAGAGTGATGCTGCACTGGACTTGGCTGAGGCGATGGGGGCGGAAATAATTAATGCTGACGCCCTTCAGCTCTACCGAGGGATGGATATTGGAACTGCCAAACTGCCGCTGGCTTTGCGTCGGGGGATTCCACACCACATGATCGATGTGCTAGACGTGGTGGAGGAAGCAAGTGTGGCTACCTACCAACGAAAAGTTCATGAACTCATCGCTAGCAAGAATGGCGCCCCTCTGATTGTGGTGGGTGGATCCGGTCTCTATATTGCTTCACTCCTGCAAGAGTTACGTTTCCCGGAGAGCGATCCAGAGATTCGCGCAGAGATAGAGGCGCGTGCGGATCGAATTGGCGGGGCGGCGCTTCATCAAGAACTCAGCGAGAAGGATCCCATGGCGGCGCTGGCAATCTTGCCGGGCAACGTGCGTCGCGTTGTGCGCGCACTTGAGGTTATCGAGATCACTGGGCAGCCATTTACTGCAAATCTGCCACGTAATGGCGCAACTCCCTATCCTCAGGCCATCAGGGTGGGCTTGCTCTCCCCTCGTGAACTCCTCGATGCACGCATCGCGATCAGAGTTGAGGAAATGTGGGAGAGCGGGATTGAGGCCGAGGTGGCACATCTTGAGTTGCATGGTTTACGCGAAGGTAAGACAGCGCGTGCCGCCCTGGGATATGCGCAGATCCTCGATGCGAAAGATCGCGGCGAAAGTAGCGAGTATGCGAAAGCTTCGACCATCATCTCTACTCGTAAGTTTGCGCGCCGACAAGAGAGCTGGTTTCGGCGGGACGAAAAGATTGAATGGATTCCCGCAGGAACTCACATGCAATGGTGGAGTTCAAGGAGCTAGTAAGGCGATAGCCTGTTGAGGTGAAGCGATTCCTTCCACGTAAGAGCGATTTTGAATTCCGTTCGTGGCGGGAAGATTTATTAGCCGGAGTTGCCGTCGGAGTGGTTGCCCTGCCGCTGGCTTTAGCCTTTGGAATCACCACAGGTTTAAGCGCAGGTGCGGGCCTTGTCACCGCAATCGTGGCCGGGTTCCTAGCGGCGCTCTTTGGGGGCTCGCGTTTCCAAGTAAGCGGTCCGACCGGCGCGATGACTGTGGTGCTCGTGCCCATTGTCACTCAATACGGTGCGGGCGCTGTTCCCGTCGTAGGTTTACTCGCCGGAGTACTCATCATTTTGTTGGGGGTTTTTAAACTAGGAAGATTGATCAGCACAATTCCTTGGCCGGTCATTGAAGGTTTTACTGTCGGAATTGCGATCGTGATTGCGCTTCAGCAAATTCCCCTGCTTCTCGACGTGAAGAAACCGGCCGGAAGTAATGCTGCACAAGTTGCTTGGCACACTCTCTCGGTCCAGGGAATTAATCACACGGCAATCCTTCTGGGCCTTGGTTCTGCGCTCTTAGTTATTTTGCTCTCAACGCTTGGATCCAAAGTTCCGCCGAGCATTGTGGCGGTAGTCGCCGGAACTCTTGTGGTGCAATTTTCCGGTTTTGAAGTGGCGCGCATTGGTTCTCTTCCTCGGACTCTTCCATTTCCGCACCTCCCGCATCTAGATCCGAGCGTGGCATCTGACTTCTTCTCCGCCGCTTTGGCGGTGACCGCTCTCGGCGCTATCGAGTCGTTGCTCTCTGCGCGGGTAGCTGATGGGATGGCCGATAGTTCGTCCAAATCAGATCCCGACCGCGAACTCTTTGGCCAAGGTTTGGGAACGGTGGCGGCCTCGTTAATGGGCGGTATGCCAGCTACCGGCGCGATTGCCCGTACTGCAGTAAACGTCAGATCAGGTGCGCGAACGCGGCTGGCTTCCATATTCCATTCGTTATTCCTCTTACTCGTAGTGCTCTTCCTCGCTCCGATTGTGGGGCAGATTCCCACATCGGTGCTCGCCGGAATTTTGATTGGAACTGCTTTTCGAATGATTGATTTCGGAAGCGTGCGCTCGGTGCTGCGTTCAACTCGCTCCGATGCGGCAGTCTTCCTCGTTACTGCATTTGTCACGGTGGCACTTGATTTGATCATCGCTGTCGAAGTGGGCTTATTGCTTGCTGGAGTCATGGCATTACGTCACCTTGTGCACTCATCATCTGTGGAGTTAGAAGATGTGAGCGAACATCTCGACTTGAATGAAGGCCATCGACTCCTTCATGAACACATCGTGACGTACCGCCTTGATGGCGCGCTCTTCTTCGGAGATGCACATCTTTTCCTTCACCATCTCACGCAGGTTTCCGGCGTCAAGGTAGTGGTATTGCGGATGGGTTCTCTTACAAGTATTGATGCAAGTGGTGCTCAAGCAGTGGGAGAGATTATTCGAGAACTACACAAGAAGCGGATCGACGTCTTCTTGCAAGGAGTATTTCCGGCCCAACGGCAAATACTCGAGCGCAGTAACGCCCTGAGTGCAGTGACTGCCGATCATCACATTTTTGAAGACTTAAGCGATGCCCTTGCTCACGCCAGGTCGCACGTTCGTCGAACGTTGCATAGCGAGAAGTAATAATCCAAGCGCCACAATCGCTACTCCCACCCATGTGGTGAGCGAGGAGCGCTCACTCAGTATCAGTACCCCGAAGAGTGTTGCGGTGACTGGCTCGGCCAGAGTGAGGGTGGCTGCTTCGTTGGGCGCCACGCTCTGCAGACCATATGCGTAAGCCAGATAGGCGATTGCTGTGGGAACCGCGCCGAGCCAGATTGCCATGGCCGCACCTTGCGGAGTCGCAATCCACTCCATGGGAAGGATGAAAAGGAGCGGGGCAAGCATGATGGCCCCGATTCCAAAGACGCGGGCCATAGCGAATTGAAATGTGGTTCCGCTGGCCAATATTTCTTTGCTGCATACTGCGAAGATCGCATAAGAGGCCCCCGCCCCGAGTGCGAGCAGAATTCCCAGCATCGAATGTTTTTGCGTGGGGCTGCCTTTGGAGGCGGTCAAGATGATGACACCGACGACTGCGCATACAGTGGCGATCCACCAGCGGCCACGAGGACGAGTGCCAGACCAGAGCCAATCGATCGCTCCAGTGAGGGCTGGCGCTGAGCCGAGGGCCACCACAGTGCCCACAGTGACGCCACTGAGGTGAACGGCTGCGAAGAAGGTGAGTTGGTAGCTGGCCATGCCGGCTCCGGCCCAGAGCCAGGCGCGCAGGCGAATCGGTGAGCGTCCTGCGCTCTTGCCGAGTGCAAAGAGTTGGAGCAGGAGGGCGCCGATAACGATCCGACTGGTGCCGACTGCGAGCGAGTTGGCATTGGCTGGACCCAGTGCGGCCGCCGTCCCAGTGGTGCCAAAGCAGATCGCCGAGAAGAGGATGGTTAGGCGAGCGCGCATCCACCTACGGTAGCGCCTACGATCGTGGGTATGAACCCGAGCACGCCGCTGCGCGCCACCAAAGGCCACGGCACCGAGAATGAATTTATTCTCATTCCGGAGGGCGATCTCAGCCCGAGTGAAATTGCATCCCTGTGCAACCGCAACTCCGGAGTGGGCGCCGATGGGCTCATTCAAATTAAGCAGCGCGAAGGCCGTTGGTTTATGGATTATCGAAATAACGATGGGAGCCTTGCTGAGATGTGCGGCAACGGCATTCGGGTGATGGCTAAGTATTTAGTAGATCGAGGATTAGAGTCCCGCACCTCTTTCGACATTGATACGCGTGCGGGAATGAAGCGAATCGATATCGCGGCAGATGGACGTATTTCAGTCGGCATGGGGGTAGTCGTTATTGAAGCCGGCACGCCGACGGTGACTTACGGAAATATGAGTTGGCAAGGTTTTAAAGTCTCCGTAGGAAATCCGCATGCGGTGGTTTTTATTGAGTCTCTTGCACTCCTTCCTGAAGTGTTGGAAAAACCTTTGGTGGAACCGACAACTCTCTTTCCAGATGGTGTCAATGTTGAGTTTGTAGAAATTCTGGGTGATCGCCATCTCTCAATGCGCGTATTCGAGCGGGGTGTAGGGGAGACGCGTTCCTGCGGAACTGGTACTTGTGCGGCAGCGGTAGCCGCCGCTGCGCACTCAGGAGTTGTCGGGGCCAGCACGTGGCGCGTTGATGTGCTGGGAGGATCGTTAGAGATCGCTATCGATGCGCTGGGGGAAGTGACCATGACTGGACCGGCGGTACTCGTAAATGACTTCGAGGTAAAAATAGATGAATAACGATGCCGAGATTGAAGAGGCATCGTCGGGGGAATTTGATTTAGCCGAACGTCATGCGCTGCGACGCGTTGTCGGTCTCTCGACAGAATTGCAAGACGTCACAGAGGTTGAATATCGCCAACTTCGCTTGGAGCGCGTAGTACTTGTGGGTGTCTGGACTCAAGGTAGCGCGCTGGAGGCGGAGAATTCACTCGCCGAGTTGGCAGCATTGGCGGAGACGGCGGGCTCTGAAGTATTAGATGGACTCATTCAGCGGCGGGATGCGCCGGATTCGTCTACATACATCGGTAGCGGCAAGGTGAAAGAGTTGCGCGATGTCGTCATCGCCACAGGTGCCGACACGGTGATCTGCGACGGCGAACTTTCTCCTAGCCAACTGCGCCAACTCGAGGCGCAAGTAAAGGTAAAAGTTGTCGATCGCACCGCACTGATTCTCGATATTTTTGCTCAGCATGCCAAGAGTCGTGAAGGTAAAGCGCAAGTAGAGCTTGCTCAGATGACGTACATGCTTCCTCGATTGCGTGGTTGGGGTGAATCTCTCTCCCGTCAGGCCGGTGGGCGAGCTGCCGGCGGTGCTGGAATCGGTGGACGCGGTCCGGGTGAAACTAAGATCGAGACCGATCGTCGTCGAATTCGCGATCGTATGGCGAAGTTGCGCAAAGAAATTATTGAGATGAAGAAGTCGCGCGACACGATGCGCCAGGAACGTGTGAAGTACCAAGTTCCTTCGGTGGCGATCGCGGGCTATACCAACGCGGGTAAGTCCTCTCTCCTTAATCGTTTCACTGGTGCCGGCGTGCTCGTAGAGAATGCACTCTTTGCCACTCTCGACCCGACCGTGCGCAAGACGGAGAGTAGCGACGGCGAGACCTACACATTCGTTGACACAGTGGGATTTGTGCGCCACCTTCCACATCAGCTCATCGAGGCATTTAAATCAACGCTCGAAGAGGTGAGTGGTTCAGATCTTATTTTGCATATTGTTGATGGCTCACACGTAGATCCATTAGGACAGATCGATGCTGTGCGTGAAGTGCTTGATGAGATTGGCGCCCGCGCAATTCCTGAGATCATCGTTATTAATAAGGCTGATATCGCAGATCCAGACACCATCGATCTTATCCGGCGACGAGAGTCGCGTTCCATGGTGGTCTCTGCCTTTACCGGAGAAGGCGTCGCTGAGTTACTTGCACGAGTTGAAGCAGAATTACCGAAGCGTCGCGTGAGCCTTGAGCTCTTAATTCCCTATTCGCGTGGCGATTTGCTCCACCTTGTACACGAGTTCGGAGATGTGCATCGTGAAGTGCATGGCGAAGAGGGGACCACAGTTGAAGCGCAGGTGGACCGCAATGTTGCCGAACGTATTAAGGAAGCGCTTGCGCTTCGTTAACTGCATACATCTTTACCGCAGCGAAATTTACCGCAGTGAATTTTACCGTAGTGAATTTTTACTGAAGGCAACGTTTAACGAATTGAACGCAAGACTGCAGTAACTTTTCCAAGGATCTCTGCGTGGTCGCCAAGAATAGGCGCGTAGGCAGGGTTGGCGGGCATTAACCAGATATGGCCATCGCTCCGTTTGAAAGTCTTAACGGTGGCTTCGCCATCGATCATGGCAGCAACGATCTCGCCAGGTTCGCACTGTTTCTGTGAACGAATCACCACCAGATCACCATCGCAGATAGCGGCATCGACCATCGAGTCGCCAACGACGGTAAGAAGGAAGAGTTCACCGCTGCCTACGAGATCCGAGGGGAGTGAGTAACTCTCTTCGATATGGGCTTCAGCCAAGATGGGCGCTCCGGCGGCGATACGACCGACGAGCGGCACCTCGCGCATACTTCCGCTCTTACGTCCCTGCGGAGCGGCAGGCGAGCCATAAGCGCTGCCGGGGATGATCTGTTCACCGCTCTCTGGTGAGATGACATCCATTTGGCGACCGCCAGAACGTTTGATGAGCCCCTTCTCCACCAGGTTAGAGAGTTGGTAGGCCACTGAGGCCGAGCTCGCTAGCCCCACTGCTGCCCCAATTTCGCGCATCGTGGGCGGAAATCCGCGCTCTGAGACCGAAGCGGAGATGACTTCCAGAATCTTCCGTTGACGAGCGGTGAGGCCATGGTCGTCGGCTGGACCGTCGGGGAGCTCGGCGAAGGTAGGAACGAGCGCTTCGCTGGCGTCGATAGTGGATTCGGGAGAGCTCTCGGGAGTTGTATCTGGAGCCATATCGGAACGTGTCATACCCCCAAGATAGCCTTCGGAGGAGAGAAATTCAAACACCTGTTCGAATATATCTTGCAATATTGGCTCAGAAGGTGTTTGATTAGAACAAATGTTCGAAAAGCAGGAGATATGAAGGTTAGAGAGATGAGGACGAGATGAGCAGCTACGTGGTTTCTTACCAGATGGCTCCCCGTTTGAAGCATCAGGGAGTGAATCATCGGGAGAGCGTTCAAGCGATCCAGCCGATGGCGAGCGCCGTTCCGCTCCGCCTCACGGCGCGCGGTCGCCTCGTAGTGCGCCTTCTCGTACTCGCCTCTCTCCTGACTCTCACTCTCTCGGTCGCCACCTTCTCGCACTCCTTGATCGCGGGCGCGCTCGCAGAAGATGGCTCCACGGCGGGGAGTTCAGGAGCCGGAAACCGGGCCGTAAGCACTCTCACCTACGAGGAGATCATCGTCCTGCCGGGGGAGACGCTCTGGTCGATCGCCCGGCACGTGAGTACGGGCGCAGATGTCCGCAGCGTCGTGGATAGCATCGTTGAGCTCAACCATTTGGACTCTGCTGGATTGGTCGCGGGGCAACGCCTCACTCTCCCGATCACCCAGTAGAAATCGGAGCAAGATACGCCCTCGACGTGCTCTGCGCACCTCGACACGCCCAACACGCCGTCTTCACCGCCAACATTGCAAACCCTCGACTCCCGCTCTACTCTTACCCCTATATGTAGTGCTCACAACCGTGTACTTCCTCCACAGGTTGTGGTCACCAGATAGCGGTTCTCCCCAGACCACACACAGGTTTATCCACAGACGACCCCTTTTTTAGGGGTCTGAACTCTCATGAGTTAAGCGTAAAAAGGAGGCGAACGATGTACTGCCCTTACTGCCGTAACGAGGATTCCCGAGTCGTCGATTCGCGCCCTGTGGATGAAGGAACCTCCATCCGCCGCCGTCGCGAGTGCACCACCTGCGGCCGCCGCTTCACCACTCAAGAGACGGCAGCCCTCTACATCATCAAGCGCAGTGGAGCATCAGAGCCCTTTAGCCGTGAAAAAGTCGTTGCTGGCGTGCGCAAGGCTTGCCAAGGTCGTCCGGTGAACGACGACGATCTGGCGCTGCTCGCTCAACGAGTCGAAGAAGCGTTGCGTGAGAGCGGCCGCGCCGAAATTGAAGCTCAAGAAGTTGGCCTGGCCATCTTGGCGCCGCTACGCGAGCTCGATGAAGTTGCATACCTGCGTTACGCCTCGGTCTACCGCTCATTTGAATCTCTAGAAGATTTCGAAGCAGAGATTTCACTGCTTCGAGCAATACCAGCAGTAAGTAGTAAAACGAACACCAGTAATTCGAATACAAGTTCACAAGCCAATTCAGTTCAGACCAATTCAGTTCAGACCAATTCAGTTCAGACCAATTCAGTTCAGACCAATGCATTGCAGAGCGGGTACGCAAATAGCGTGGCTTTCTCTTCGATCGATTAACACCACACCACAGGAGAAGATGAAATGCCCGACACCGTAAACAGTCGTACTTCCGCTACCGCATCAAAGTCGAAGAAAGGTCTACGCATGGAGCGTATTTTTACGACTCCAGGTGTGCACCCATACGACGAAGTGACGTGGGAACGTCGCGATGTAGTGCAGACCAATTGGAAGAGCGGCGAGGTGATCTTCGAACAACGTGGTGCAGAGTTCCCTGACTTCTGGTCAGTCAACGCATCCACTATCGTCACTACCAAGTACTTCCGCGGTGTAGTGGGTACCGATAATCGCGAGTGGAGCCTCAAGCAACTTATTGATCGCGTGGTGTTGACCTATACAAAGGCTGGCAAAGACTTCGGTTATTTTGCTGCCGAGAGCGATGCCGAGATCTTCGAGCACGAGCTCACTTGGGCTCTCATGCACCAGGTCTTCTCGTTTAACTCCCCAGTGTGGTTTAACGTCGGAACAGCAGCGCCGCAACAGGTGAGCGCCTGCTTCATCCTCAGCGTTGATGACACCATGGATTCAATTCTTAACTGGTACCGCGAAGAAGGCATGATCTTTAAGGGTGGCTCGGGCGCCGGTCTTAATCTCTCGCGTATCCGTTCGAGCAAGGAACTTCTTAAGTCCGGTGGCACTGCCTCCGGCCCGGTTTCCTTCATGCGCGGCGCTGATGCCTCTGCCGGAACCATCAAATCTGGTGGCGCCACTCGTCGCGCAGCGAAAATGGTTGTGCTTGATATCGATCATCCAGATATCGAAGAGTTCATTGAGACCAAGGCGAACGAAGAGAATAAGATCCGCGCTCTCCGCGATGCTGGTTTCGACATGGACCTTGGCGGAAAAGACATCGTCTCCGTGCAGTACCAGAATGCAAATAACTCAGTGCGCGTAAGTGACGAGTTCATGCGCGCAGTAGAAGAGGGCAAGCCTTTCGGGCTACGAGCTCGTGCTACCGGTGAAGTTATCGAAACCGTCGATGCACGTGAGCTCTTCCGCAAGGTTTCACTCGCTGCCTGGGGTTGCGCTGATCCTGGTATCCAATACGACGACACAATTAACGATTGGCACACCAATCCAGAGACCGGACGCATCAATGCTTCCAACCCTTGCTCTGAGTACATGTCGCTCGATAATTCCTCATGCAACCTTGCAAGTATCAACTTGCTTAAGTTCCTCAAGGAAGATGGCTCATTCGATGCCAAGAATTTCGCCAAGTTGGTCGAAATCGTCATCACCGCAATGGACATCTCAATCTGCTTTGCAGATTTCCCTACCGAGTCCATCGGCGACACCACTCGTAAGTACCGCCAACTAGGTATTGGTTTTGCCAACCTTGGCGCACTCTTGATGGCTAGTGGCCTTCCTTATGACAGCGATGGCGGCCGTGCACTTGCCGGTGCTATCACTTCACTCATGACCGGCACTGCCTACAAGCGTTCGGCTGAATTGGCTGGAGTAGTTGGTCAATACGAAGGTTACGCACGTAACGCAGATGCCCATACTCGCGTCATGCGCAAGCATGCTGCTGCAAATGATGCATCTCGCGCAGTCACTACTCTCGATAAAGATGTACATCGCGAGGCCACTAAGGCTTGGGCTGATTGCATCAAGATCGGCGAGAAGAATGGCTGGCGCAACGCGCAAGCTTCCGTGCTTGCACCTACCGGAACTATCGGTCTTATGATGGATTGCGATACCACGGGTATCGAGCCAGATCTTGCACTCGTGAAGTTCAAGAAGTTGGTGGGCGGCGGTTCGATGCAAATTGTTAACCAAGCTATCCCACGTTCACTTCGCAAACTCGGTTACACCGAAGAGACCGTCGAAGCGATTGTTGAGCACATCGGTACTACCGGAAACGTCATTGATGCCCCGGGTCTTAAACTCGAGCATTACGCCGTCTTTGATTGCGCCATGGGTGCTCGTCCTATCGAAGCAATGGGTCACGTACGAATGATGGCTGCGTGCCAACCATTCCTCTCCGGTGCAATCTCCAAGACAGTTAACCTTCCTTCAGAAGCAACTGTCGAAGAGGTCGAAGAGGTCTACTTCCAAGGTTGGAAGTACGGTCTTAAGGCGCTCGCTATCTACCGCGATAACTGCAAGGTGGGTCAACCACTCTCTGATGCACGCGGAGCAAAGGAAGCAGCTCCTGCAGAAGTTTCTGCGGTCGCTACTCGTCGTCGTTTGCCTAAGTCACGCCCATCGCTCACCACCTCATTTACAGTCGGTGGCGCCGAGGGTTACATGACCGCTGGCTCGTATGAAGATGGCTCACTTGGTGAGGTATTCCTTAAGCTCGGCAAGCAAGGTTCAACTCTTGCAGGTGTGATGGATGCCTTCTCGATCGCAGTTTCTATCGGCCTTCAGTACGGCGTACCTCTCGAGACATATGTACAGAAGTTTGCCAATCTGCGCTTTGAGCCAGCTGGTATGACAGATGATGCAGACGTTCGCATGGCGCAATCCATCATGGATTACATCTTCCGTCGTCTCTCACTCGATTACTTAGATTACGAAACGCGTTCAGCACTCGGTATCTACACTGCCGAAGAGCGCGCCCGTCAACTGGAAACAGGCTCGTACTCAGCCCCAGAAGAGGTCAGCGCCCTTGAGAGCGATGATTTGGTCACTAAGCCGGTTGCAGTAGTTCCGGCCGCTCCGGCCAAGCAAGTGGGCTCTTCTACTGAACTTCTTGAGGCCATGATGGGCCGTAACCAAGATGCACCGATGTGCGTGACTTGTGGAACGAAGATGCGCCCCGCTGGTTCTTGCTACGTCTGCGAAGGTTGCGGATCGACTAGCGGTTGCAGCTAAATAGAAAGTAGTGAAGCGGGGGTTCTCGAAAGAGAACCCCCGCTTTCTTTTTAGACCGCTAAATTCGCTATTAATTTCTGCAGCGTTGGCCAGGCCTTGGCAAATGACGGATGCAAGTTCTCACGCTCAACAGCGCTTGTCAGAATCCATGCCACGGCAAGTGATTCGTGATTAGCTACAGAGGCGTCAGCGTCATCGGATGCAAGGGCAATAACTGTCTCGTAACTCCAGGTTGAATGGTCGTCCATATGGGAATGCAGGGGCGTCAAGTGCGCCGCCTCGATTCCCACCTCTTCAAGCGCCTCTCGAAATGCCCCCGTGATGGCGTCTTCATCTCGGTTGAGAGCGCCCCCGGGTAACCCCCAGGTGTCACCGTTATGGCTCCAGGGCGCGCGGTGCTGTAGGAGTACATAGAGCTCATCGCCTCGTCGACGCACGGCTAAAAGGCCCGCAGCTCCGTAGATTCCCCAATGCTTATTTCCGCAACGGCACTCGTGCCAGCCATCACCACTTTCGGGACGATCGCTCATCTCGCCCAGCTCTCACAAGTACTCACGGTGAGAGTCTACGAGCCCGGTGTTGCTTTTTCTGGGTGAGATTCTCGTATTGGGGGAGGAGG
>CAFBRC010000001.1_pt1 | contig 32577 bp, 24 predicted proteins | sample 7270121 | NCBI WGS metagenome assembly CAFBRC01 (sample SAMEA6814190, study PRJEB35770) | freshwater metagenome | biome: Freshwater; feature: Freshwater reservoir; material: water | place: Czech Republic | collected 2016-11-09 | depth 30m m | reverse complement strand
TCAGCAGCAGCCTGAGCAGCAGCATCAGCAGCAGCCTGAGCAGCAGCATCAGCTTCAGCTTGTGCAGCAGCGGCAGCAGCGTCTGCCGCGATCTGTGCTGCAAGCGCAGCAGCGGCAGCTTCAGCAGCGGCAAGATCGGCAGCCAAGACTGCTTCTGCAGCTGCATCGATTGCAGCTTGTGCAGCGGCAGCATCCGCAGCGGCTTGTGCAGCAGCGAGTGCTTCAGCAGCAGCAGCTTGTGCAGCAGCATCAACGGCGGCTTGCTGGGCAGCAGCTTCAGCAGCAGCAAGTGCATCAGCTTCGGCTTGTGCAGCAGCAGCAGCAGCAACTTGTGCAGCAGCTTGTGCAGCAGCATCAGCTTCGGCTTGTGCAGCAGCAGCAAGTGCATCTGCAGCAGCTTGTGCTTCTAGGTCTGCAGCAGCTTGTGCAGCAGCGAGTGCAGCGGCTTCGGCAGCAGCAGCGTCAGCAGCAGCTTGTGCAGCAGCAGCAATTGCAGCTTCTGCAGCAGCTTGAGCAGCAGCATCAGCGTCGGCTTGCGCAGCCATATCGATGGCAGCTTGTGCAGCAGCTTGTGCAGCTTCTGCAGCAGCAGCTTGAGCAGCAGCTTCTGCGGCAGCGACAGCGGCAGCAGCGTCTGCAGCAGCTTGTGCGACAGCAGCGTCTGCAGCAGCTTGTGCAGCAGCAGCATCAGCAGCTGCAGCAGCGGCGGCTTGATCAGCAGCAGCTTGTGCAGCAGCGGCTTCAACAGCAGCTTGGGCAGCAGCAGCATCGGCTTCGGCTTGTGCAGCAGCGGCAGCGGCGGCTTGTTGTGCAGCAAGTGCATCAGCAGCAGCTTGTGCAGCAGCAGCATCAGCAGCGGCCTGAACAGCAGCTTGTGCAGCAGCGACAGATGCAGCATCAGCAGCAGCTTGTGCAGCAGCTTGCGCAGCAGCAGCAGCGGCAGCTTGTGCAGCTAAGTCATACGCAGATTGCTGTGCAGCAGCGTTTGCAGCGGCAGCAGCAGCTTGTGCAGCAGCTTGTGCAGCAGCTTGTTGCGCAGCAATGCTCGCAGCAGCAGCTTGTGCAGTAGCGAGCGCATCTGCAGCAGCCTGAGCGGCAGCAGCGTCAGCTGTAGCAGTTGCAGCAGCAGCTTGTGCAGCAGGGATATCGGCAGCGCTGGCAGCAGCGATGGTCGCGGTATCTGCTGCAGCAGCAGTAGCAGCAGCAGTGTCTGCAGCAGATCCACCGAGTGATGCAAGTGCAGCAGCAGCGGCTTCTGGATCTGTGACAGTTGCGGCAATTACCGCGGTAACCACTGCAGAGGTTGCGGTGGTCTGTGATGCGGCAGCATCTGCAGCTGGACGCGTAGTCTCTGCGATCTTCGATTGAATTGCTTCAAGGCGATCTTCGCGAGGTGCGATTTTGGCTGGCGCTGGAGCGCTCTCCTTATGTTCTACAACAGCGGCCTTGTGTGCAGCAGCGACTGCGTTAGCAGCCAGCCCTGAGTGAGCCTTTGTTGGGGGCACCGTTGGCGCGTGCTTGGCTGCAGGTGCTGGATGAACAACAGCACGGTGAACAGCGGCAGGGGCAACTGGGGCATGGCGCACATTGGTGTGCGCCTGACGTGACGCAGCAGCGTTTTTCGCTGCAGAGGAACTTGAACTAGACCGGCTACTACTTGTACTTGACCGGCTACTACTTGAGTTAGACCGGCTACTTGCCCCACCTTTTGTTGCCATCTGATACTGCCTCTCCTATAAGGGATTTTTGAGTTTTTGGTGCGTTTTTACTTGTGTCGACCAGCCGACCTATCTGATCGACATGTCACGCAAGGTAAGTGCCGTATGCAAACTTGTAAAGCCAGGATGGAAGGTATTTTGAAGAACTTTTGAGTTCACCTGAAATACATCTCTGTAATTCATTTCTGACCTTGGGTAAACCCCGCATGGCACCGAGAATTGCAAAACGTTCTCGTTTAGAGGGATCATTCTCGCCACTGAACTGGCCTAACTGGTTCCTTATATATAGGACCCCTACTAACATTCAGCCATGACGAACTCGAGCACACCCAGAAACTTCGGCGGCGGCACCTTAGGTCACGGCGAAAAGTCACTTGAAGAGTTAAAGAAGCCGCCGACTTTCCTTCGGATGCAGCGCTACCGCTTCGATAACACTCTCGCCAAGGGCGCAAAGGCGATGATTGGCTGGTTGCTCGCAGCCGGCGTGGTCGCCAGCATTCCCTTCACTATTGCCTTGCAGCTCCTCCCCGGCAAGACCCACGACAACATCCTGCAGAACGAAACAGGGTCGCAGGGCTTTCTCCGAACGATCGATGACGCGTGGCAGAGTTTTTACGCGGTCCTTGGAAAAGGTGGCTTTAAGACAGACACGTGGGATGCGCGTCTCTTCACTGTGCTCGTCACCATTTGCAGCTTGGCAATTTCAAGCACACTCTTTGCTTTCATCACTGCAACCGTAAATAAGCGAATCGCAGATCTGAAAAAGGGTAAAGGTCCAGTCTTCGAAAGTGGCCACACCACCATCCTTGGTTGGGGACCACAAGTCTTCTCCATCTTGCAACAACTTGAAGTTGCTAATGCAAATAAGCCAAGCTCAGCGGTCATCATTTCGCTCACCGCGCGTGAAGCTATGGATGATGAGATCAAGGTGCGCCTTGGAGATCTCAAGTACACCAAGATCATCACGCGAAACGGCGATCCATCAAGCCCACGTGTACTTGCACAGAGCAGTATCGATAAGTCGCGCAGCATCATCGTCCTTGGAACGAAGGGCCATGCTGCAGCCACGACTGCCGTACTCTCCGTACTTGCAAACATTGGACTGAAGAGCAAAGTAGCCGTTATTGCCGAAGTAAATGATGCCGCGAGCGCCGAGGCAATTTACAAGGCAACCGAAGGAAGTGTTCTTGCGGTGCGCTCTGAAGAACTCATTGCGCGCGTGACTGCACACGCTATTCGTCAACCAGGTTTGGCTGCCGTCTACCTAGATATGCTTGATTTCGAGGGTGACGAGATTTACTTCTCGAACCTTCCAGCAGCCACCGGTAAGACTTTCGGTGAGGCAATTACTGCCCTTGGCGGAAGCAGCGCTATCGGCATCCGCCATGCCGATGGCACGGTTAACGTCACGCCTCCAGCTGACACTGTAATTGCAGAGGGCGATCACATCATCGCTATCGCAAAGGATGATGATCAAATCATTTGGACCGGTGATCGTCTCGATCTTGCTGACACAAAGGCTCTCGTACAAATTGGTGAGCGAGATACTTCTAAGCCAGACCAAATCTTGATCATTGGTTGGAGCACCATGGGCAAGCAAGTTGTGAAAGAACTCGGAAACTTCGGTATTCCTGGTTCGACCGCACTTGTCTTTGCGCAAACTTCAAAGGTGACTGCTGAAGAGTTGAAGGGTCTTGAGACTCCGAACCTCACAGTTACCACAAAGGGTACTTCGGGAGATATCGACGAACTCATTGAAGTTGTTAACTCACAAGAGTTCAATCACATCGTGATCTTCGGATACCGCAGCAAAACGATCACACCTACTGAAGCAGATGCGCTTACGTTGCTCACAATGCTCGAGGTAAATCACGTGAAGAAGCTCCCTGGTTCCAAGGTAGCCAAGGCACGCGTAATTGCAGAGATTCAGGACAGCAATAACGTGGATCTTGCTCGCGTCGTCGATATCGATGACTTGGTGGTCAGCGATCGTCTTTCAAGTTTGATGATGGCCCAGCTCTCAGAGACACCAGGTCTATACAACGTCTTTGAAGAACTCTTCGGACCACAAGGAACCTTCCTCAGTTCCAAGCCGGTGCAAACATATGTGCCTCTCGATGTTGAGACCACATTCGCACATCTAGTTGCAGCCGGCCGTAGCCGTGGCGAAGTTGTGGTCGGCTACCGCCAACCACTCGCGAGCGATCCCACCAACCCCACCCTTGGAATTCATGTCAACCCCGCCAAGAGCACGGTTCTTACGCCGACCGATGGCACATACGCCATCGTGATCGGCCCGCTCGAGTAAGCAGATAGTTCATTAGGAGAGGGACCGGGCAATCGCTCGGTCCCTCTCCCTTTTTTTACCCGAAATTTTTGGCTGAAACCTAGGGGCTTGTCCTTCGTATGACAACTGATATACGATCCAATTATGTCCCTCTCCCTAGCTGACTTTGGTGACCAAATCCTGGTCTCTCCCGCTCGTGAAGGCGCAGAATCCCTCGCTGACCAGGCCTACTTCGCCATTCGAGAGCTCATCGTCACCCTGGAATTGCCCCCCAGCTCCGTGATTAGCGAGGCGTCGCTGATGGAGCGCCTCAACATGGGCCGCACTCCTATTCGCGAGGCGATGCGCACCCTTGCCCACGAGCATCTCATCGACGTCTACCCGCGCCGCGGGGCATTTGTCGCCGGAATCGATACCCGAGATTTGCGAGCGCTCTCTGAAATTCGTGCACTCCTCGAACCTGAAGCAGCTCGCTATGCCGCCGAGCGTTCCACCGAGAGCGATCGCGCCGAAACGAATGCACTCCTCGCCGAACTCACTCATCTCAGCGGTAAGCCCAACCACCGCGATCTGATTCAACTTGATCAACGAATTCACCATCACATCTATGCAAGCGCACATAACGATTTCCTTGCGCAGATGTGCGAACGCCAATACATGCACGCACTTCGCATTTGGTTCCTTGCGCTTGATCGCGTAGAGAATCTCGCAGAAGCAGTTCTCGAGCACTTTGCACTACTCGAAGCAATTCGAGATGGCGATGCGAATCGCGCAGCAAAAGAAATGTCAACGCATATCAACGGTTTTGAAGCATCACTTCGGAAAGTTATCTAACAGAGGGAAGGCCACACGCCATGTCAGCTCAATCATCACTGCCAAGCAAAGCAAAAGCCGTCGTTATCGGTGGCGGAATTGTCGGCAACAGCATCGTTTACCACTTAGCGCGTCTCGGCTGGCGCGATCTTGTGCAGATCGATAAGGGACCCTTCCCCAACCCAGGTGGCTCTACTGGTCACGCATCAAACTTCATCTTTCCGACCGATCACTCTAAAGAGATGACTCACATCACCTTAGAAAGCATGAAGCAATATAAGGAGCTTGGCGTCTTTACTGAGTGCGGTGGCTTCGAAGTAGCGCGTACTCCTGAGCGCATGCAAGAGCTTCACCGTCGTATGTCATCTGCAAAGTCATGGGGCGTTAACGACTCGCGCATCGTGACTCCCGCCGAAGTAAAGGAACTTGTTCCTTACATCGACGAGACGGTGATCCTCGGTGCCTTCTACACGCCTTCAGTCGGTGTCGTTGATTCGGTTCGCGGTGGCACCATCATGCGCGAGCGCGCCCAAGAAATGGGTGCACTGCAATCTTTTGGAAATACCGAAGTGCTGAGCATGAATGTTGTAAACGGCCGCATCAAGAGCGTCGTCACCGACAAGGGCGAGATCGAAGCTGAATTTGTAGTCATCGCCACTGGTTGCTGGAGCCCGAAACTCGCCGCCATGGCCGGCGCCTCTATCCCGCTCACGCCTGCGGTTCACCAGATGAAGGACATTGGGCCAGTTCCGCGCTTTAAGGATGCTAAGGGCGATATCGAAAATCCGATCGTGCGCGACATGGATACCAACATGTACGAGCGCCAACACGGTTCCGGTCTCGAAGTGGGCTCTTACGCGCACCGCGCCATTCTTTACACACCTGATGATTTGCCATCGAACGCACAAGCAGCACTCTCACCCACAGAGTTCCCGTTCACTCAAGAGGATTTCGACCTGCAAGATGAACAAGCACTCGAATTGATGCCAGAGATTGTGGGCGATGAAACAGTAGGCGAGAAGTACGCCATCAATGGAATTCTCTCACTCACTCCAGATGGCATGCCCATCCTCGGCGAAACTCCAGAGGTCAAGGGATTGTGGAGCGCGGCAGCTGTATGGGTGAAAGAAGGCCCAGGAGTAGGAAAGGCTGTTGCTGAGTGGATGGTGCTCGGTGAATCCGAAATTGATCTGCACTCTTCAGATATCGCACGTTTCCACGAACACCAAAAAGCTACCTTCCATATCAAAGAGCGCACTGCCGAAGGCTTCAACAAGACTTACGGCATTGTTCACCCCGGCGAGCAATGGTCCAGTAACCGCGATGTTCGGCTTTCTCCTTACTACGAGCGCGAAAAGGCTCTCGGCGCCGTCTTCTTCGAAACTGTCGGTTGGGAACGTCCCTTCTGGTACGAATCCAACAAAGATCTCGTCGCAAAATTCGGCGATGCAGTTATGCCACGCACCGCAGAGTGGGATTCTCGTTGGTGGTCACCGATCATCAATGCCGAACACCTTCAAATGCGTGAAACTGCGGCCCTCGTGGACCTCACTGCGTTCGCTATCTTCGATGTCACTGGTCCGTCGGCTCTCGATGTCGTGCAACGCGCGGCCGTGCGCCAAATGGATGTAGCCATTGGCAAAGTTATTTACACGCCAATCCTTTCGGAGAGCGGCGGATTCAAATCCGACCTCACCATCATGCGCCTGGCACATGATCAATTCCGTGTCGTCACAGGTGGCGCTCATGGAATGGCAGATAAGAAGTGGTTCAGTGATCTGCTTCCTACGGATGGCAGTGCGCAAATCAACGATCTCACTACCGCGTACACCACGCTCGGCATCTGGGGTCCTCATGCGCGCAAGATTCTGAGCGCGATTACCAAGGATGATCTTTCACACGAAGGATTCCCGTTTGGAACCTGCCGCATCATCGAAATGGGACCACTGCGGGTGCTCGCTTCACGCATCTCTTATGTCGGAGATCTCGGCTGGGAGCTCTACGTGCAGATGGAACAAGGCGCGAAGCTTTGGGATCTCGTGATGGATGCCGGAAAACCACACGGCCTCATTCCTGCGGGAATCGGCGTCTACGGCACCACCGGCCGCCTCGAGAAGAGTTACCGTGCCTACGGTGCTGAGCTAGAGACCGAGTACAACGTCGTTGAGGCTGGCATGCAGACGGCAAAACTCAAGGCGCAAGAGTTCGTGGGTAAAGCAGCGCATCTCAAGCATCGTGAAGAAGATCCAGCTGCAATTCTCTGCTCGCTTACTGTGGATGATCACACCAGCAAGAGCGGCGAGAAGCGTTACATGCTCGGACGCGAACCAATCCTCACCCCCGATGGTGGCATCATCACCGATTCACATGGGCGTCGTTCATATGTCACAAGTGCGGGCAGTGCGCCATCACTTGGCAAGCATGTGCTCATGACTTATTTGCCACCACAGCACGCCAAGATCGGCGAGAAGCTCGTCGTGGAATATCTCGGTGAGCATTACCCCGTCACCGTGGCAAGCATCTCCTCCACGCCACTCTTCGATTCCAAGAACGAACGGATTATGTCCTGATGGAAGTACTTGTCTGTATTAAGCGTGTGATTCTCGCGGGCAATACTTTCGCCCTCAACGATGATCACACTGATATCGATACGCGTCACCTCGGTTACACGTTAAGCCCGCATGAGGAGTCAGCCGTCGAAGCCGCTGTGCGACTCAACGAGGAGTTCGGTGGCACCACCACACTTCTCACTTTGGGACACGTGGATTCCGAAGAGCAGATTCGCAGTCAGATGGCTATTGGCCCCGACCGCGCCATCGTCTTAGAGACCGACGGCAGTGAATGGGATCCGCAAGCAACAGCGAATGCCATCATCGAAGCCATTAAGAAAGAAGAGACGAAGTTTGATGTCATCATCTTCGGTTCGGAATCTGCAGATACCGCGGGATATCAAACAGGCATCCGTGTGGCACACGCTCTCGCTCTACCCATCGTTACGAATGTGAAGGGTCTCAAGGTTGAGAACGGCGTCGCACGTTGCGAGCGCGCCGTCGGAACGATGCGCGAGATCTACGAAGTTCCACTTCCGGCCGTGCTCACAGTACGAGATGGCATTGCAATTCCTCGCTACCCATCTGTTCCTGGCCGCATCAAAGCTCGTAAGAAGCCGATGGATGTCTTCCCCGTTGAGAAACCAGCGGCCAAGATTGAAAAAGTTAAATTGGAATTGCCTCCGGTAAAGGCAAAGGGAGCCACCATGCTCTCCGCAGATGCTGACGGTGCCCAAAAGCTCGTGGAGATCTTCCGCGAGATCGGAGTGCTCTCATGATCCTGGTATTTGTAGATCACGATCGCGGTGTCATCGAAGACATTTCGCTCCAAGGAATCACTTTTGCCCGCTCACTTGATGCAACCGTGGAGGCAGTTGTCGTAGGTGGTGAGGCAAATGCGACGCTCCTTGGCGAGTACGGCGTTACTAAGGTTCACCATGCAACGCACGCAGCCCTTATGGATTACACGCCACAAGCTGCCGGGCGCGCTCTTGCAGAGGTAGTAAAGAGAACTTCCCCAAGCGCGGTTATTTCAGGCGGAACCCCACGTGGAAATGAAGTGTTGGCACATGTCGGCGCCATGCTCGATCTTCCCGTAGTTGCGGATTGCTCAGAGATTGATCTCGGTGCCAGCACCGTGAAGCGGATGCGCTGGGGTGGAAACCTGATTGAGCACGCGAAGGTGCACACCTCCATGATGATCGCTTCGATCTTTCCACATCAAATTGCGGCAATGCCTGCACCCGCGAGCGCAGAGGTCGTTTCATTTGAACCGGAACTCACTGCTCAAGACACATTGGTGAAGATTATCGATCGAGTTGGCGAAGCCGCTGGTGGTGTGACGCTCGCAGAGGCGAAGGTCATCGTCTCTGGTGGTCGCGGAGTCGGCGAAGATTTCACCCTCATCGAAAGTCTTGCCGGTTTGCTCGGCGGCGCGGTGGGTTGTTCCCGTGTAGTTACCGCTGCAGGTTGGCGTCCACACGCAGAACAAGTAGGACAGACCGGAACCAAAGTTGCACCAGATCTCTACATCGCCTGTGGCATCAGTGGCGCCACACAACACATCGCAGGTTGTAAAAACAGTAAGACACTCATCGCCATCAATACGGATGGTGATGCGCCGATCATGTCGTACGCCGATTACGCAATCGTGGGCGACTTGCATCAAATCCTTCCCGCAATCATTGCGGCTACCCAAGCCGCGAAAGGCTAACCATGTCTGACATCGAAATTGCCCAAGCCGCGACCATGCTCCCGATCAACCAGATCGGTGAGAAGCTCGGAATTCCAGCATCAGCGCTAGAGCCATACGGTCACTACAAAGCGAAGATCTCCCTCGACTATCTCGCGAAGTTGCCGGAGCGTCCGAATGCAAAACTCATTCTGGTAACCGCCATCAGCCCTACACCGGCCGGCGAAGGCAAGACCACCACGACCGTGGGCTTAGGTGACGGTCTTACCAAGATTGGTAAGAACGCGCTCGTCTGTCTGCGTGAGCCTTCGCTGGGCCCAGTCTTCGGAATGAAGGGTGGCGCCGCCGGCGGCGGTTACGCACAAATCGTGCCGATGGAAGATATCAACCTGCACTTCACTGGCGACTTCAACGCGATAGCGCTGGCTAACAACCTCCTTGCTGCGCTACTTGATAACCACATCCATCATGGAAACGCACTCGGTATTGATGTTCGACGCATTACTTGGAAGCGCGTCGTAGACATGAATGATCGTGCACTCCGCGACATCGTGGTCTCTCTCGGTGGACCAGGCAATGGATATCCCCGCGAAGATGGTTTCGACATTGTGGTTGCTTCAGAAGTTATGGCAATTTTCTGCCTCGCTACTTCACTCGAAGATCTCAAGCGTCGCCTCGGAAATATTGTGGTGGCCTATACCCGCGAACAGAAGCCTGTTCTCGCGCGCGATCTCAATGCCGATGGCGCTATGACCGTACTTCTTAAAGACGCATTCGCACCGAATCTCGTGCAAACCCTCGAGAACACTCCTGCGATCGTGCACGGCGGCCCGTTCGCAAACATCGCGCACGGATGCAACTCCGTGATTGCTAGCACTTCATCACTGAAGCTCGCCGATTATGTCGTAACCGAAGCAGGTTTCGGCGCTGATCTAGGTGCGGAGAAGTTCGTTGACATTAAGTGCCGCAAATCTGGTCTTCGTCCATCAGCCTCGGTAATTGTGGCGACCATTCGCGCACTCAAGTTCCACGGTGGAGTCGCTAAGGATGAACTCACAAAAGAGAACCTCACTGCACTCGAAGCTGGCCTAGTAAATCTCGAGCGGCACATCCGCAATGTGCGCGATGTATATGGCATCCGCACCATCGTCTCCATCAACCACTTCACTAGTGACACTGACGCTGAAGTGGAACTGCTTACTAATCGCATCACCGCACTCGGCGCCAAGATCGTCCTAGCAACGCACTGGGCTCATGGCGGCAACGGAGCTATCGAATTGGCGCACGCGGTTGTGGAAGCGTGTGACAATCCCACACCTCTCACCTTCGTCTACCCAGACGAGATGAAGTTGGAAGAGAAGATCAATGCTGTGGCTACTCGCGTATACGGCGCTGTCGGCGTGAACTTCGATGGCAAAGCTAAGAAGCGTCTCGATGAGCTCGAAGCCACGGGCTACGGACACTTCCCGGTCTGTATTGCCAAGACTCAATACTCCTTCTCTACTGATGCCAACCTCAAAGGTGCCCCTTCTGGCCATACTCTCGATGTCCGCGAGATTCGTCTCTCGGCCGGCGCGGAGTTTGTTGTGGTTGTCTGCGGAGAGATTATGACCATGCCAGGCCTACCCAAGGTTCCTTCCAGCGAGAAGATCGACTTGGTAGACGGCAAAGTTGTCGGTCTCTTCTAAAGCGTGGGACTCTACTAATCCAATGAAGCACCTGACCTGGACAGACGCCGCCGCTCTGGAAGTTGTGCGGGAGCATGCCGGTAAGCCCGGTCCTATGCTCCTTACTCTCCAGGCCCTCCAAGAGCGATTCGGTTATGTGGCGACCTCCTTCCTTCCTAGCATCGCGACCGAGCTCAACGTCAGTCGCGCTGAAGTGCATGGAGTGCTTACCTATTACAGCGACTTCCGCACCACACCTCCAGCACCACATCAGATCCACCTTTGTGTAGCAGAGGCGTGTCAGGCACTTGGTGTGCGCGATGTCGAGCAGGATCTGGCCGCTGCGGGTTTCAAAGTTGGCGAGCGCAGTATCGATGGAAGTACTGATGTCGTCGGTATGTACTGTCTGGGAAATTGCGCACTCGGACCAGCTGCACAAGTTGATGGAAACCTCTGTGGACGCGTTTCTGCCAAATCATTAATTGCGCAGGTGAAAGCATGACCATCGTCTATGTGCCCGGAGATTCTGCTGCGCGTTCGATTGGTGCCGATGAAGTAGCCACGCTCATCGCAGCGCATGCCGCCAAGGCTGGCATCGATATCGAGCTCCGTCGCAACGGTTCGCGCGGTGCGCTCTGGCTAGAGACACTCGTTGAAGTAGATAACGGTGCTGGCCGATATGCATACGGTCCAGTCAATCCCAGCGACGTTGACTCACTCTTTACTAGCGACTTCCTCAACCTTGGTACTCACCCACTTGCACTCGGTAAGAGTGATGAGATCGAATGGTTAGCCACGCAGGATCGTCTCACTTTCGCGCGCGTGGGAATTATCGAGCCACTTTCACTTTCGCAATACGAAGCTCACGGTGGTCTCACAGGGCTACGCGCCGCGCTTTTGCATAAGGATGTCGTCGGCGAAGTGTTGGCATCTGGCTTACGCGGTCGCGGTGGCGCGGGATTTCCTGCCGGAATTAAGTGGCGTACCGTGCTCGAAGCAGCCGGCGATCAAAAATATGTAGTGTGCAATGCTGATGAAGGCGATAGCGGCACATTTGCCGACCGCATGCTCATGGAAGGCGATCCCTTCACGCTGATTGAAGGAATGGCCATCGCCGGCATCGCAGTCGGCGCTACCTACGGATACATCTACATTCGCTCCGAGTATCCCAGCGCTATTGAGGTTATGAATAAGGCCATTGAAGTCGCCCGTTCGGCGGGAGTTCTTGGCGAAAAGATCCTCGAAAGCAAGAAGAGTTTCGATCTTGAGGTGCGCGCCGGTGCTGGCTCCTATGTATGCGGTGAAGAGACCGCAATGTTGGAAAGTCTCGAAGGTAAGCGCGGAATGGTACGACCTAAGCCACCACTTCCTGCGCTCTCTGGTCTCTTTGGTAAGCCGACCGTCATTAACAACGTGCTTACCCTGGCATCGGTTCCAGCAATCTTGAAAGACGGTGCGAAAAGTTATCAAGATCGCGGCGTTGATCGTTCGCGCGGAACCCAAGTCTTCCAACTCGGCGGCAATATCGCTCGCGGTGGGATCGTAGAAACAGGTTTTGGTATTTCTCTCAACGACATGATCACACGTTTTGGTGGTGGCACACTCACTGGCCGCCCTATCAAGGCCGTGCAAGTAGGCGGCCCGCTTGGTGCCTATCTCTCTGCCGATCAACTCGATGTGCCACTCGATTACGAAGCGCTTGCATCGGTCGGCGCCATGCTCGGTCATGGTGGCATTGTGGTCTTCGATCAAAGCGTCAATATGTTGCAACAAGCGCGCTTTGCGATGGAATTCTGCGCCGAAGAATCGTGTGGGAAGTGCACGCCATGCCGCATTGGTTCTACTCGCGGAGTAGAAGTAATTGATCGAATCATCGCCGGGGAAGAACGCGAGAAGAATCTTGAGTTACTCAACGATCTCTGCGATCTCATGACTGAAGGATCCCTCTGTGCGATGGGCGGGCTCACGCCACTTCCTGTTCGGAGCGCTCTTGTAAACTTTCCCCTAGAGGAGGTGGCGAAGTGACGCTGTTACACGAGCCTGATTACGGCACTCCCGCGGTCAAGAGCGATGTCGAGGTAGAACTTGTCATCGATGGCATGCCTACTCGCGTTCCAGCAGGCACTTCAGTGATGCGCGCTGCTGCACTTCTCGGCACCGCAGTCCCCAAACTCTGCGCCACCGATAGCCTCGAGCCCTTTGGCTCCTGCCGTCTCTGTCTTGTCGAAATCGACGGCAAAAAAGGCACACCTGCTTCCTGCACCACTCCGTGCGAGCCCGGGATGGTGGTGCACACACAAACTCCCAAGTTAGAGAAGATGCGCCGCGGCGTCATGGAGCTCTACATCTCCGACCACCCACTCGATTGCCTCACCTGTCCAGCTAACGGTGATTGCGAATTGCAAGATATGGCCGGTGTCGTTGGTCTACGCGATGTTCGTTACGGCTTAGAGGGTGCAAATCATTTAGATGCCCCCACCGATAACAGCAACCCCTACTTCTCTTTCGATGAGAGCAAGTGCATCGCCTGCTCTCGTTGCGTCCGCGCTTGCGATGAAGTGCAAGGAACTCTCGCACTCACCATTGAAGGACGCGGATTTAGTTCCAAAGTATCGCCAGGCGGCACCGACTTCATGTCGAGTGATTGCGTCTCTTGTGGTGCGTGCGTGCAAGCCTGCCCTACTTCCACATTGCAAGAGAAAACGGTTATTCAAATCGGTGTCCCCACCCGCACCGTTGAAACCACCTGCGCATACTGCGGTGTGGGTTGCTCGTTTAAGGCAGAACTGAAGGGCAACGAACTCGTTCGTATGGTGCCGCTGAAGAGCGGTGGCGCTAACGAGGGTCATTCTTGCGTGAAAGGTCGCTTTGCTTGGGGCTATGCGAGCCATCCAGATCGCCAACTCGAACCAATGGTGCGCGAATCAATTACTGATCCGTGGCGCAAAGTTTCTTGGGAAGAAGCGATCACGTATGCGGCTACCCGCCTTAAGGATGTGCAAGCGAAGTACGGCCAACAATCAATCGGTGGGATTACTTCATCACGTTGCACAAACGAAGAAGTATTCACCGTGCAAAAGATGGTGCGCGCCGCCTTCGGAAATAACAACGTCGATACCTGTGCTCGCGTCTGTCACTCACCGACGGGTTATGGGCTAAAGCAAACTTTCGGAACTTCTGCAGGTACCCAGAACTTTGCATCCGTAGCTAAAGCCGATGTGATCCTGCTTATTGGTGCTAATCCCACTGATGCACACCCTGTATTTGCATCACGGATGAAGCGTCGTCTCCGCCAAGGAGCCAAGCTCATTGTGGTTGATCCACGTCGCATTGATTTAGTGCGTTCAGCTCACATCAAAGCCGAACATCATCTGCAACTTCTTCCTGGTACCAACGTGGCGATCATTAATGCATTGGCGCACGTGGCGGCCACCGAAGGCTTACTCGACGAGGAGTTTATTCAAACTCGCACTGAAGAGAAGGCTTTCCGCGATTGGTTTGAATTCATTCAAAAGCCAGAGAATTCACCTGAATCTGTTGAGGCGATTTCTGGAGTGCCAGCTAGCGAATTACGGGCTGCAGGGCGCCTCTTCGCTTCCGCTAACAACGGCGCTATCTACTACGGGCTTGGAGTAACTGAGCACTCGCAAGGTTCCACCATGGTGATGGGTATGGCCAACCTCGCGATGGCTACCGGAAATATCGGACGCGAAGGTGTCGGTGTTAATCCGCTGCGCGGGCAAAATAACGTGCAGGGCTCTTGCGATATGGGTTCCTTCCCACACGAATTCCCCGGATACCGCCACGTTTCAGATGACACTGTGCGCCATCAATTTGAAGAACTTTGGGGTACCTCGTTGCAAGCCGAGCCTGGTCTACGTATTCCCAACATGCTCGATTCAGCAGTTGACGGCGAATTTAAGGGCATCTTCATTCATGGCGAAGATATTGCGCAATCCGATCCCAACACCAAGCATGTGAAGGCCGCACTAGGCGCCATGGAATGTGTGATTGTGCAGGATCTCTTCCTCAATGAAACCGCCGCCTTTGCACACGTCTTCTTCCCTGGCACTTCTTTCCTGGAGAAGGACGGTACTTTCACGAATGCTGAGCGCCGAATCAATCGCGTGCGCCCGATACAACCTCCGAAAACAGGTAAGCATGAGTGGGAGATTGTCTCTGAACTCTCCCAAGCACTTGGATACCCCATGCATTACAACTCATCGGCTGAGATCATGGATGAGATCGCCACATCAACGCCAACCTTCGCTGGGGTTTCATTTGCTCATCTAGACAAAGTGGGCAGCGTGCAATGGCCGTGCAACGAAGCGAATCCCGTTGGTACGCCCACGATGCACGTTGATGGATTTGTGCGTGGTCTTGGACAATTTATGGTTACGCCGTATGTAGCGACCGACGAGAAGAGCAATCGCAAATTCCCATTGCTCCTCACAACTGGTCGCATCTTGTCTCAGTACAACGTAGGCGCACAGACGCGTCGTACCGAGAATGTGAATTGGTATCCCGAGGATCTTCTTGAGATGCACGAATCTGACGCCGAACTTCGCGGCATCACCGATGGCTCCTTTGCCACTCTCTCCAGTCGGGTGGGTGAAACGGTCATGAAGGTTGCCATCACGGATCGCGTGCCTCCTGGCGTGGTCTATTCGACTTTTCACTACCCCACCAGCGGCGCCAATGTAGTCACCACCGAATACTCAGATTGGGCAACGAATTGCCCCGAGTACAAGGTCACCGCGGTGGAAATCAGACCCTCCATCAAACCGCCACAAGAGGTCGGTATGGCGGCGGCAGATCTCGGCCTTGAGTTAGCGCATGAGTAACTCGGTCGATTCGCTCGTGCGCATGATCAACCAGATCGCGGCTAATTCGATGGGTGCCCACGATCCAACTGCGGAAGTGGTCAACCACCTTCGATCTTTCTGGACTCCAAAGATGTGCGCTGATTTAAAGTCGAGTAATGTCACATCCGAGTTAAACGCTGTCGCAACGCAAGCCCTCGCCGCTCTCTAAGAGTTGGCCATAAAGGAGAATCATGAAGAGCGGAATAGATCTATCCCACGGCTACCCCGATGTTCGTCCCCAGGATGATCTCTTTCGCCACGTGAATGGCAAGTGGATAGATACCCACGAAATTCCCGCAGACCGCGCCTCTGACGGCGCCTTCCATCACCTCCGTGAAGAGTCTGAGAAGAACATTCGCACCATCATCGAAGAGGCAGCGGCTAGCAAAGCAGCGGTAGGAAGCGAAGCCCAGAAAGTTGGCGACCTCTACGCATCCTTTATGGACGAGGCGAAGATCGAAGCTCTCGGTGTCTCACCACTCGCGGAAGACTTTAAGAAGATTCAAGGCATTGCGAACTTGCAAGATTTTGCGCGCTTGCTTGGTGAACTTGGTCGCCGCGGAGTCAGCACACCGATGAGCGTCTTTATCGAAGTAGATATGAAGGATTCCAACTCCTACATCGTCTATCTTGAACAATCCGGTCTCGGTTTGCCAGATGAGTCGTACTACAAAGATGATCAATACGCGGAGATTCGCGAGAAGTATGTTGCTCATATTGAACGCATGTTCAACTTTGCAAAACTTCCGGATGCTGCCGGAGCCGCGAAAAGAATTTTTGAATTGGAATCATCGATCGCGAACTTCCACTACGACGTCGTAAAGAACCGCGAAATGGATCTTACGTATCACAAGATGTCACGCAAGCAGATCAATACTCTGCTCTCTAATTTCGATTGGGATGTCTGGCTAGAGGCCGGAAATGTTCCTGCATCCGCGCTAGAGCAAGTTGTTGTTCGTCAACCAGAATTCAATGAAGGCCTTAATGCACTACTCACTGAAGAGAAGGTCTCCGTCTGGAAAGAGTGGATGCTCTGGCACACTCTCAGCGGAATGTCCGCATACCTTTCTAGTGAGTTTGTAAACGCCAACTTTGATTTCTACGGCACCACGCTTAATGGGACGCCACAATTGCGCGATCGTTGGAAGCGAGGAGTCTCTCTTATCGAAGGTGTGCTCGGCGAAGCTGCCGGCAAACTCTACGTGGAGCGCCACTTCCCCGCCGCTGCGAAGAAGCGCATGGAGGAGTTAGTTGCCAATCTCATTGAGGCATACCGTATTGATATTTCGGAACTCGATTGGATGGGCGCCGAAACTAAGAAGCGCGCGCTCGAGAAGATGTCGAAGTTCACTCCCAAGATTGGCTATCCCGATGAGTGGCGTGATTACTCATCTCTCGACATCACCGCTGATGACCTCATTGGGAATGTTTATCGCGCAACTGCATTTGAAGTTGATCGCGCTATCGCCAAACTCGGTAAGCCAGTAGATCGCAACGAGTGGCATATGACTCCGCAAACAGTGAACGCGTATTACAACCCCACTATGAACGAAATCGTTTTCCCCGCCGCCATTTTGCAACCACCTTTCTTCGATATCGATGCCGATGACGCAGTCAATTACGGCGGTATCGGCGCGGTCATCGGTCACGAAATCGGCCATGGCTTCGATGATCAAGGTTCGAAATTCGATGGCGACGGAAACCTCACCGACTGGTGGACCGAAGCTGATCGAGAGGCCTTCGAGGCGCGCACTGGGAAGCTCATTGAGCAGTACAACCAACTCGAGCCCATCGCAGCGCCCGGGCACCACGTCAATGGTGCGCTGACCATTGGCGAGAACATCGGCGACTTGGGGGGTCTCACGATCGCCCATAAGGCGTATCAAATCTCGCTTGCTGGCAAAGGTGCGCCATCACTCGATGGTTTCGATGGATACCAACGCCTCTTTATTGGTTGGGCACAGGTGTGGCGGAGCAAGAATCGTCCGGAGGCAGCAATCCAACGCATTGCTACCGATCCACACTCACCGGATGAGCATCGTTGCAACGCGGTACTACGCAACCTCAACGAGTTCTACGAAGCATTTGATGTGACTGAGAAGGATGCGCTCTGGCTCGATCCAGCAGAGCGCGTTCGTATTTGGTAATTACTTCTTCTTGTAGCCAGTGGGGCATAGCGGTTTTACTCCCGTTACCTTCTTGGTTGTTTTTCCTTTCACACAGGTGATTGTGGTCTTTGCTGGAGCCTTAGCAACCGCACGTGATGCAGTGGCTGAAGGCGCAGTCGTAGCGGGTGGAGTTGCTGACTGAGTGGGCTCGGCCTGGGAGAGCTTGACTCGCAACGTCGGCGATGAGAACGTAAATCCATCCGCGCTGAGATGAACCCAATCTCCGTTCTGTCCGATCGCCACGCTCTCAATATTCTTCTCGCCACTTGATTCACTCGTGATTGAAATCGATGCAAATGAAGGAATCCGAGAGATTTTGTAGATGCACTTCATTAAGTCGGCTTTCATCGAAAGCCCGTAAGTACCCAAATTTAACGTGCTCCCATCTGGAGCAAAATGTGGTGCGGCAACACGATAGTCGATCGTCTGTAGCACCGTGTTCCACTCTGGTGCGCCAGGGGAATATGCACTTGCATTACTTGTAACAACTCCTTGAATTCCTTGTACTTTGCACGTATCCGTCGCTGGGGTAATTGTGCTTGACACCGTCCATGCTTCATTAATGAGAAGCGCCTTCTCTCCAAGAGCGCTCTGCCACTTCTTATAATCCTCTAGCGCATTCACATCACCTGAACTCATCACCGCCCCACCTTGATCTTTGTTAACGCCAAAGAGATTGAGTGAGCCATCTGCGTTTGTAAAGAGTGCAGTTGGAATCAAGGAAGTTTTTACGAAAGATCCCGCCACAATGTTCTTGGTTGCTCCAGCGGTAATCACTAATTGATCAACCGTTGATGAAAGCTGTTTTGATGTGACATCGGGCTTTAGTAAGCGTCCATTTAGCCAGCCCGAGAGATTATTAGGAATCTGCAATGTGGCTGCTAGGCGTACACCACTGGGAAATGTTGTTCTGTGATAGCAAATACCTGTGTCGGTAATTACACAATCAGGAAAGATCCCCACTGTACGAACAACAGGTGTATCGGTGCCGTTGAGAGCAAAAGTTTCGAGGCGCGGCGCAATGACTGGCGCATCTTCTGTAATCACGGGGGTGATTTCAAACTCTAACGTGGAACTTTGAGAGACCCACTTGGCATTCTTCTTCTCCGCCTTCGTAACGATCAGACCGCGCACGAAATAGAGCCCCGATTCGCCATCACTCCAGAGCCACGTTGCTCCGCCTGCGGGATAGGTCAAGCCACCTACTTCTGTTCCTGCTGGAAAAGTTGGAGCCACGCTTGGCAGTTGTTTCAATGGAGTAATCGAATTCGTTTTTCCATCCTCGGTACTGATCGCGATTTTCTCGATGCATGCGGAGCCTGGTGATTTCGCGCATATGCCCATGACCGAATCGATTTGCATCGAGACCGTGACGGGATGATTAGGAGAGCATGTGGGGTCGCTAACCCCCATACAGAGATAGGAAGCAACAGAGTTCACTTGGGAGGCCGTCGATGTGAACACGCGAATTGATGAGAGGGAAGGCATTGGGGTCTCTGAGGTAAACGCGACGCCGAGCGAATCTGGATCTTTCATCTTGTAACCGCGCGAATCAACTGTCGCGGGAAGATTAGCTTTGAAATAACCCAACATGGTGGTGGGTGGGAACTTGCTGGTGAAATCACGAATTCCATAAGCGGCATTTCCCTGCATTACTCGGGAGAGCCCAGGAGCTTCGCCAGGGCCAGCGGCTAGTGCGGAAGGAGTAAGAAAGATCGTGAGTGTAACTAGGGCCACGAGCCTGCGCATACCTCAAGGGTAGCGAAGCGCGGTGAAAACTAATAGTGAATTAATTCCCCGTAATCAAATAACTGAGTACCCGATCAGTAGTTTGTGGGACCCACTCCTCGTATCCGCGCCAATGTCCATACTTAGGTCGAAGGCTCGCAGTAACAGCATCTGCGATGCCAATCCGCACGATCTCCGTTGCCGCCACACCATCTGAACCTGGTGGCGCCACATGCTCGCCACTATTGCTTTCGCGATGTGCAGCCTCTAACAGCTCGTTGTAGAAGTCGCGGTAATCGTGCACCCATTGGAATGCATCAGGTCCTGCATGGCCACCAACGATCTGTGCATAATCCATCTGCACTAACTCATCGAGGGTGGATTGCAATCCTCGGAAGTCGGTATCGGGCAGATTCCGATACGGTGCTACTCCTGGTTCCACGCCATCGACCCATATTGCGGTGGGCTTTGCGAGTGCGGGTAAGAAGAAGAGCACGTTGGAATCGGAGTGATTAGGCCCGAGATAGCGCAACTCCACGTGAAGATCGCTTTCAGATATTTCATAATGATCATCGATGAGGAAATTCGGCGGGAGAATCTCTGCATCATTGCGTCGGGCTAATTGTGCGCCCGCATTTCGCTGCGCAATGATGCGCATATCACTTCCTCCTGCGAGCGCAGCTGCTCCTGAGGCGTGATCACGATGATCGTGTGAGTAGATGATCGTTTCTAGCGGTAATGATGTGACGCTTGCGATTGCTTCGCGATAAGAAAGCGCTGCTACCGCGTTGATGGGATCGACCGCGTACACGCTCTTGGAGCCTACGAAGAAGGGGCTTACATAAAACTCTGGATGCCAATGAAAGAGGTACGCACCTTTACCTAAGAAAGTAACGTGCCACTCTGTCGTACTCATCGGACTTGGAGTACAAGTTTTCCAGTGGTCTTGCGTCCCTCAAGATCAATGTGTGCTTGCGATGCGGAAGCCAGCGGGTAACGTCCGCCGATTGCCACTTGCATTGATCCACGGCGAAAGGCCGCAAAGACTTCGTTCGCGCGCCAGATGAGTTCCAAGCGAGTAGCTACAAAGTCGCCAAGGGAGGGACGTGTAAAGAAAATTGATCCTGCTGCTAATTTCGTTGGTTCAAATGCGGGGACGGGACCACTTGCAGCGCCATAGAGCACCATGGTTCCTCGGCGACGTAGTGAGGCGATGCTCTCATCGAAAGTATCTGCACCGACTCCGTCATAGACCACATGCGCACCGGCGCCTTGGCTCACTTCCATCACATGTTCGCGGAAGCCTTCATAAGGAACAGCAACATCGGCTCCTGCAGCAATTGCGAGCGCTCGTTTCTCCGGGGTGGATGCAGTTGCCACAACTACCCCACCGAGAGATTTGACGTAACGCGTAAGGAGTAATCCCACGCCTCCTGCGGCCGAGTGCACGACTGCAACATCACCAGGTTGAATCGCATATGAATCATGAGCAAGGTAATGGGTAGTCATTCCCTGCAAGAGAAGTGCGAGCGCATCTTCATCCGAGATGTCATCAGGAAGTGGAATCAAAGTATTGGCGGTGAGCGCTACTGCTTCGCCATATCCGCCGGTAGACATCACCCAACCGACGCGATCACCAATGCGTAGATCACTCGGCGCATCGGGGCAGAGTTCGGAGATAACTCCCACGCCTTCAGCTCCAGGAACAAAGGGAAGGGGTTTCGGGTAGCGGCCAATCCGGTGATAAACATCGATGAAGTTCACGCCAGCCAGGGAGATTTCTACGACCGCCTGATCTGGGCCCGCGCTAGGGCGCTCGATCTCGCTGATGGTGAGTACTTCGGGCCCGCCGGGCTGGGTGATCTGGATTGCTCTCATGGGAGCAAGTCTAGGTGCCCGCACTTAGGACTTGAAGACGGGGAGTACCTTCTCGGCGAAGAGTTCCATCGTGTCAACGGCGCCCGTCACACGGGGTCCGTGTGGTTGGGCAACGGGGGAACCACCGAGCAATGAGATGTGTTGGAGACCAATGTCGTTGATGAGGTGACCGAGCTTGTCGATGCACTCGTTAGGTCCGCCCACGATCGCGATCCACTGAATGAACTCTTCATCGATAAGTTGAAGGTGGGTACCTTCTTCTTGTCCGTGGTGAGCCATGTCGTACTGCGACTTCAACGTGTTGGCGTAACCCTTGATTTCACCAGGAAGATGCTCGGTGGGCGAGTGCTCCATACCAGAGAAGTGCGCAACGAGACCCGCACATGTACGCGCAAGACTAATCGCGCGATCTTTGTCGTTGTCGCAGACCAAGTTCACATATGCACCGACGGAAACGGAATTACGATCGCGTCCGTTCTCTGCCATACGCGCGTTGAATACATCCATCGCCCATTGAATGCGCTCAGGATTACTGCCGACAGCGAAAGAAACGCGGTCTGCAATATCTGCAGCAAGTTGAATGGTCTTAGGTCCTGTGCACGCCATATCGATGATGACTGGCGGAATATCTCCTGGCTTTATCCAACGAATTGCTGATGGAGTACCGTCGCGATCAACAACGCCACCGGCAATATAGGTACGGATTGCGTGTACGTACTCTTCCATTTGTTTTCCAGTTGCTTGCTTCTTACCAATATGTGCGGCAGATGAATCACCGCGGCCAATTCCACAAATCACACGGCCGCCGGATTCCACCTGCATGGTGGCAAGTGCACCTGCAGTCACTGCTGAGTCGCGAGTGATGGGATTTGTTACACCAGTGCCGAGACGAAGAGTGGTGGTAGCAACAGCAGCGAGATTGAGTTGTCCGTAAGGATCAGCGCAGAGGTTCTGTGTATCTGGAGCAAGGAAGTATCCAAAGCCCATCGCTTCGATGCGCTTTGCAAGTGGCGCGGTGTAGGTCGCGGAGGGCTCAATGACTAGGCCGAAATCGGTCACGGATTTTCCTTTGCTCGGGGTGAGGTGCCTGACGGAATCTATCCGAAGCCGGGACCAAAGGAAACTAGTTCTGACCCAAACTATCTAGGAGTCTTCTCCTCCAGCCTGGCGAGCCGGGAAGAGTGGCAACTTTCCGCTCCTAACCCTCCTCTCCTGGGGCTTTGCTCGGTAAACTCAAGGCCGGAACATCACTTCCGACAGCTCGGAAAGGTGCGACATGGATCCCAAAGGCGAAGGCATACTCGTCACCCCGCACGTCGCCTTCTCTGTGGAAGACGTGCCCAAGGGGCGCATTACCGATATCGGTGATCCCACTGGAATTCTCAAGAAGGCGCTCAAGGGCCTCAACCACTCCAACGGGATCGTGGAGCTGAGCCACCCCATCACCGGCATGCTCGCCGATTGGGACCCCTTCGACCTCATTGCACGAGGCGCACCCAAGAGCGAATATCGCTACGAGGCCATGATGATGGCCACCTTGGCAGTGAACGAGAAGCTTACGTACACCACCATGCGCGCAATATGGCGATATGCATTCGCTAATCCAGAGCTTTTTGAAGGCGATGAAAACAAAGACCTACTCTCATTGATTGCAGACATCAACGCGATCATTTAAGGCTAGGCTTACATCCATCAAGGTCGAAACTAATTACAGGGGATGTCATGGCGAACAAAGAGCAACAAGGAAATGCAAATAAGAAGAAGGAAGCAAAGCTCACTCTTAAAGAGAAGCGCATTAAGAAGCAAGAGAAGAAGAGCAAGGATTAATTTCTCCTCGCTTTCATGAACACGGTATGGGACATAGGTGCTCAACGTCCGAAATTTGCACCACTCCAAGTAGATCGCACTGTTGATCTCTGCGTTATTGGGTTGGGCGGGTCTGGTCTCACTGCGGTTAACGAAGCACTCACTCGCGGCTTAAGCGTCATCGGCATCGACGCCGGTGAAATTGCTGGCGAAGCTGCGGGTCGCAACGGTGGATTTCTCCTCGCGGGTATCGCGGAGTTCCATCACGACGCGGTCACAAACTTCGGACGCGATAAGGCGCGCAGGCTCTATCAGCGCACTCTCGATGAGATGGCGCTCATGGAACGCGCAACACCAGAGAGCATTCGACGCATCGGTGGGCTACGCATCGCCTTCGACGATGATGAATTCACCGATTGCCAGAGGCACTTTGAAGCACTGATTCTCGATGGTTTTCCGGTGGAGATGTACGACGGACCAGAAGGTAAGGGAATCCTCATTCCTACCGACGGAGTCTTCCACCCACTCAACCGGGCGATATCACTCGTGGAGCACGCGGTAGCTGGCGGGGCGGAACTCTTCGCCCATACGAAGGCGCTCAGTGTTGAGAGCAACGTGGTGCGCACAGCGAACGGAAATATTGAAGCGAAGAATATCTTGGTCGCGATTGACGGCAATCTCTCCGTACTACTTACGCAGTTGAAAGATGATGTCTATCCGGTGCGTTTGCAAATGCTCTCGACTGCACCGGTGGCCACCACACGATTTCAACTTCCGGTGTACACGCGTTCGGCTTATGACTACTGGCAACAACTTCCAGATGGTCGCATCTCTATCGGCGGCGGTCGTGACGTGGGCGGTGTGGAGGAAGATACGAACGAGGTGCGCATCACGAGCACTGTGCAGAATTTCTTGGATGAAAGAATCAAAGGCTTGGGTATAACCGCACCTGTAGAACACCGATGGGCAGCTACCGTCAGTTACACCAAGTCGGGCCTTCCTATCGCTCGCGAAGTTGCGCCTGGTGTTTATGCAATCGGTGCCTACTGTGGAACGGGCAACGTTGTTGGCGCACTTCTTGGTCGCGCGGTAGTAGAAAAGATCAGCACGGGTAAGAGCGAAGTCTGGTCAGACTTCAGCGAGGTTATTTAACGATCCCCGCAGGGTCTTCTTCGCGAATGTTCCACGAAGTTTGATAGGACTCGAGAAGATCGAGGAAGGGCTTCGGCTCAAACCACTCAGGGCCGGCCACGCCGGATGGCTGCCACACCTTTGAATGGATCAGTTCCATCGCAATCACTGGGTTGATCGCGGTCTGCCAGACAACCGCCTGATCGCCGTACTCCTTCATCGACCATGCGTTATCCACCACGTTATAGAGGTAGCACGCGTACGGCTCCCCCTCCTTGTTTAAACCCTTCACGAGTGCGCCGGCGCAGGTCTTGCCCTTCATCCGCTCCCCTAATGTGGCCGGGTCAGGAAGCGATGCGGTGAGTAGATCGCGTGGTGAGACCGCGACGCCTTGTACGTCAACAGTTTCTTTTCGATCGATGCCGAGCATATGAATGGTTTTGAGCGTGGTGATGAATTGCGCGCCAAGGCCGTACTTGAAATTTACTTTCTTCGCATCAATCTTTTGTGGGATGAGGATCACCTCTTCGTGCTCCACGTTCACGCACTCAACGGGGCCGATACCCTCGGGGAAGTCGAAGATCTCAATTCCGCTGAATGGTTCGGTGGTGTACCAACCGCGACCGTCTTCCCAAATGATTGGCGGATTGAGGCACTCTTCGATGGTGGTCCAGATGGAGAAGGAAGGCGCAAAATTATGGCCTTCGACGACAATGTTGGAGCCATCAAGGATCGTGACGGAATCGATGCGACTAAAGAGATAGTCGTTGGCGTAACGCGCAAGCACATCGCTCATGCCAGGCTCGATACCCATTCCTACCAGTGCGTAAATACCGCGCTCACTCCAATTCCAGTCGCGGGCAAATTGCTCATCACCGAGCTTCACACCGGTTTCCGTGTTGGGGTAATGCGGGTGCGGGCGCGAAAGCGACATCGCCATGTCGATGTAATTTCGATTTTCAATTTCGCAGGCAAGAAAGATGGGCATCACAAAACGGGGATCGACCGCGTTGATCACCACATCGGGATCCGCTTTGCGGATCAGTTCGCGAATATCTTCTAACTCGGCTGCGTTGACCATGGCAGCCGAGAACCGCGAATCATTGAGGCGCTCGACTGCAGATTCTGCACGAGCTAAATCCCGATCCGCGATAATCATGGAAGAAATAAATTTTCTGCGAGAGGCAATATTGGCGATTGAACGCCCTACTCCACCGGCGCCGATAACGAGCGCTTTCATTACAAACCATCCTCAGAAATTTCTCACTTTGGTTCTTTCAGTCTATTTACTTGCCCGAACTTCGGCAAGGCGAGGATAAATATGGTCGAAAGTGAGTTGGCATTGTATTTTTATCCCATGCTTTCACGCCGTCACATACTTGCAGGCTTTTCGGGTGCGCTCGCTTCCTTAATCAGTGGAACGGCATTCGCCGCGGCGGGACCAACTTTGGTACCTAAAAAGGTGGGCCAAACGATTATCTGGCGTGGAAAGAAGTACACCGCTATCAAATCGGGAAAGAAGATTCTCTGGAATAAGGGTGTTCCTCTCCCGGCGGCGACTCCGTCAGCATCGCCCTCAGCTAGTACGACACCTTCACCCACTGCAACGCCTTCGCCCACTGCAACGCCTTCACCCAGTGCAACGCCTTCTACTGCGAGTGTGCCAGGGCAAGTGATTCTCGGCCCAAGTAGCGATGTATCAGATGGCGCTACCAAAATCTTTTTAATGCGCTCCACATCTGGTCGCCGGAAGGGTTTTGTTATCACTCGCTCTGCGCAAGGTCTCGTGGCCTTTGATGATGTGTGTACGCACGAGGGCTGTGCGGTCGAACTTGGCACAGACAAACTCGATTGCAACTGCCACGGTTCAACTTTCAACAGAACAACAGGTGCAGTACTTCAAGGGCCTGCCCGCAGATCTCTGAAGTCCTACCCTGTAAGTGAAGTAAACGGACAGATTATGGTTACAGATCCCACTTTCTAAGATCTACTCTTCACACTTTAAGTCGCTCCATCGGTTGAGCCGTCACTTTGCTAATGATCCCGAAATCATTATCAAGATGAAGGACCGTGCGTCCCAACGTCTCAGCCGTGGCCGAAATGAGTAAGTCTGGAATTGACTCAGGAAGCCTTAGAGGGGAGGAACTACCGCTGAGACGCTTGTGCTGCCGGTGGCGTTATTGGCATATGCCAGCGTGAGGCAGGAGAGGTTCTTACCCTTCCACGATGACTGTATGTTCCACGACGCAGAAGTAGCGGTGGCGTTGCCGTAGTCCGTCGTCTTTCCGGCCCACGGCACTAGCCATGAAGGTATAAGTGCGTTGGAGAAGTGCGTTGATACGGCATCTTCACCGATCACTAACGTATAGACCGCTGACGCAGGGGCCTGCGAGTACTTTCCAAGTGAACACGTCACTTCTGTACTCGTGAAATGAATTGCAGGTGCTCCCTCGGGAGTCATCGGCGCAACAACTGCAACCACGACGACCGTGGGGGCTGGTGGAATTGCGGTCCACTTTGCATAGAGAGTTACCGCGGCACTCGCCATGGTGAGTGTGTCTGCTCCGGTTGCAACATAAGAGGTGCCAGTTTCACCAGCATTCGTATTCCATCCCGCGAAGGTGTAACCCGTCTTTGCCAAGGTTCCAGTATTGGCGCGAACCGTGATGGCGGCGCCGGTTGCGTACGTGGCGTTGTCGACTGGAACTGCTCCGCTTGTTGCGCCGTTAGCAAGATAGGTAATTCCAAATGTCGCTGGGGTAATAGACGCGGTGTAGATACCGTTTGCGTAATCGGAGGCTGCAAGATGGAGACCGTCGGCACTTGAAGTAACCGTCTGCCAATTACCGGTAGGAGCGAGCGTATCGGTCCATGTGGCTCCTGAGTCCGAGGAGATCAAGATGGCGCCAGGCGTCCTCCTGTCTCCACCATCAATCAATGCAAGGTGTGTGCCATCGCTACTTGAAGCCACTGCAATCCAAACCTTATCCCCCAAAGTTGTGACCTCAGTAAAGGTAACACCTGAGTCAGAGGAGATAAGTACTTTTCCATTTACCTTTCCAACCACCAATCGAGTGCCATCACTATTCATCGCTAGGAATAAATACGAAGTGACTCCAACGCCTGCTCGCAAGGTCCATGTCACACCGCTATCCGATGAAGTCATTAATCCGCCAGTGCCATCTGTGAATGTGGCAGCGAGCTTGCTTCCATCACTACTGGATGCGATATTGATCCAACTCTTGTTCGATGCACCGGATGTAGTTCTAGAAACCCAAGTAACACCAAAATCACTTGAGGTATAGATAAGACGATTTGCAAACGAATTTTGTGCGCCCGTCACCAAGTGTGATCCGTCAGCGCTAGATGCAATCGGTCCAAGTTGGTCATTAGGTGCACCAGCCTGAGAGATCCAAGTGGCTCCAGAATCTGCTGAGGTATAGATACCACCTGAGGCACCGGTCCCATAGGTGGCAGCTAGATGTATGCCATCGCTACTTGATGTAATTCCGTTCCACGTTTTGGAGCCGATAGAGGTGGACGCATCAACCCAGGTCAGCCCCGAGTCCGCTGAAGTATAGATGTTGCCGTTGGTTCTGAATGCGGCTAAATGAGTTCCATCAGCGCTCGAGGTTACGCCTTTCCAGTTCGAATAAATCGCTGGGGTGTGAGTTGTCCACGTGACTGTCGCGTGTGCCGGCGTTGTCACAAAGAGGCCAGTTACTAAAAGTGCAAAGGAGAGAAAAAGAGCTGATGTACTGCGTCGGGGCCTCAAGAAATTAGCGATGGTTCTCCCACATATAATTATTCACGAGTAAACAATTTAGGCACACTCGCAGGTCTTGAGCCCTTTAGCAACCTATAATCGACTACTTCGTGCAGTGAGTCATCAAACTCTCGACAGTTCCACCGAGCACTTTGGCTAAATCCTCTTCGGTAGCGACGCCACCATAGAGATAACCGACCCAGTTATCGCCCCAGACGAACTTTTCAATCTGGCGCCACCCATAAACAAGGTCTTCGCTCGCGCATAAACGATCAATATTGCTCTTCGCTTCCGCGGCATCCTTGTAAATGAACACGTACGAGCGCCCATCGCCCTCATTTGTGCAACTGACACTCTTGGAGCCATCGTCGTACTCTTCGCCATCTTTAATGACTGGAACGAAGCCGCCTGCACCTGTATTTGCATCGGTGCAACCTATCGCCGACGCCTGAAGCTTGCTCGTCACATCTAGCTGAGTGAGGGTGCTTCCAGATGAATCTCCGCAGGCGACCAGTAAACCGATTGAAAGAGTAGCGATTACCTTGAATGACCAGATGCGCATATTGCTCCTTTGTCGCTGCCCGGAATTACTTGATATTGGTGCCACCTCGGCCGTCGAAGGTGCCCGCTCGCGAAACGAAGACCACAGCAATCGACTTTACATTAATTCGAAAAGATTTCTTTGCGAATGAAATGTCTTCGGTGAATTGATCACACGCGTCCTCGACAACCTGATCTGCATCGAGAATTCCCTGATGCCACCACCGTGCCGCGGCACCGCTATTAGAACCTATGAACATGCGCCACGTCTTGCCATTGGTTTCTGCATTGCTCGGTTGGTCGTACTTGTAGAAGTTCTTTCCCTGGCCAATTACGTGCCAACCAAGCGCGTCACCCGTCATGGTTTGCTTCGCATCTTTCTTGCCTGAGACATACCACTGCACGGTCACTTGCTTCCCCGGACCAAAGCCAGGAACCAATTCGTAGGTGATGGGTATTTTGATACCAGGGCAAGTGAGACTCTTAGAGAGCGGTCGCGCGCTATCTAACTTCCATGTCGAGATTGAGGAAGTCGAACCGGCACGGACAGGTTGGTGTGCATTACCTGCCGTAGCACCCACAGTCAGAATTACACCGACGCTGATCAGAGAGAGTAATTTTCGCATTCGAACACCATACATTGAAGGCAAAGCGCTCGCGCGTTTTGTCCTTAAACAAAATGTCATCAAATGCGACTTCGATGGGGACCCTAAGGTTGCGCACTCCTCAAGATGAACGCAGGACCTAAGGGCCGTAGATTGCTCCGTCGATTAGCTAGGAACCACCGCGGAAGAACTAATGCTTCCAGTGGCGTAATTCGCGTATGCGAGGGTGAGGCATGAAACAGTCTTGCCCTTCCATGCTGACTGCAGATCCCAAGTTGCAGAGACCGATGTGGCGTTTCCGAAATCGATTGTCTTTCCTGCCCAAGGCACAAGCCATGTAGGAATCATCGTGTTCGAGAAGTGCGTAGAAACAGCATCTTCGCCAACCACCAATGTGTAGACAACCGATGCAGGTGTCTGTGAGTACTTACCGAGGGAACAGGTAACTTGCGCACTAGTGAACTTGATGACTGGCGCAACTTCTGGAGTCATCGGAGCAACTGCAACGACAACTGGAGCAACATCAGCTGAAGTTGTATAAGTGAATGCACCGGCAAGTAGTCCAGCACCCATATCGGTATTCGTGACCGTAAGATCTCCTACTCCGGCGGTCCCCGACGGAGTAATACAGGTAATCGAAGTCGCCGAGACGACCGTTACGCTCGTACAGGCCCGCAGAGTTGCTCCGACTCGGACGCCAGCTCCTGTCACAAATCCAGTACCAGTAATCGTGATCGCCGTGCCACCAGCAGTGCTTCCCGATGTTGGTGTGACGGAGGTGATCGTTGGAGCCACTACCCCCGCAGAGTAAGTGAATCCGTTGGGCAGCAAGGAAGAACCCGTGTCGGGATTCTCGACAAGAACACCTCCCGTTCCGGCACTTCCAGCCGAAGTAGTGCAGGTAATCGAAGTCGCCGAGACGACCGATAAACCAGTACATAGAAAGCCACGAACCCTGACGGTAGCTCCTGCAACAAAGCCTGTACCGGTGATCGTGATCGCCGTGCCACCTGCAGTGCTTCCTGATGCTGGTGCGACAGTGGTGATCGTTGGTGTAGATATCGCAATGTATGTGAATCCGCCGGTCAGCGTGGCAACCTCACCGGGGCCATTCGTGACTTGAACGTCTGCTGCTCCGGCCGTTCCACTCTGAGTAGTACAGGTAATCGAAATTGCTGACACGAAATTTACCGGGATACATGGCCTTCCGCCGACTCTGGCGGACGTGGGGAAGGTTCCACCAACATCAACAAAGCCTGTACCGGTGATCGTGATCGCCGTGCCACCTGCATCGCTTCCTGATGCCGGTGTGACGCCAGTTATCGTGGGGGCTACTGCAAATGATGGGGCTGCTGGGAGCACTGCGAAACCTAAGGTAAGAACTCCAATAATTGCGATTTTAACTTTTGCCGAGACACTTATTTCCTTGCGTACCGAACGCTCGTTTATCGAATTCATTGAAGTCTTCCGAAACATACGCTTCTCCACCTAAGAAAAATCGGCCTGGCACGTCCGTGCGAACGCAAGAAAAAAATACTTTGTGGCAATTGTGTGGCACCCCTATTCCAGGGGAAAACCCTCATATAGGTGCGGATCGTTTACGCAATAGGAAGCAGCAGCGTGGTGGAAGTACGGTCGTTTCGGTGGACGAGGGACCAATTAATTGCGCAGGTATCCAACAGGCTGGAGCCCAGTCCAGCTTTCATCTCGGAAGACGGGGCACTCCCATTGTCTTCAACAACGAGGCTGAAGGTGCGGGCATCGGCATATGAGAGTGTAATTCGAATCTCTGTGGCTTTACCGTGTTTGATGCTATTGAAGATCACCTCTGGAAGGACATCATTTAACGTGGCTAGCGCTTGCAAATCCCGCTTCAATGCGGACTCCAGTGATGGATCAACCGAGAGCAGTAATTCGACAGCTCCCGACCACGTGGCTTGAACTTTCTCCCAAATCACTTCGATTTCCAGAGGTGATACTTCCCGAAGGTTGAGTTCCTGAACGCAATCAAGAATACGTGCCCGGGTAGCATCGAGTACCTCTTCCGAAACTTCCCCGGTCTTTAGATTGCGCTCTAGTTCGAGTACTCCAGCAGCAAGGGCAGCTTGAATGCGGCCGTGTAAAGCGTGTGCAAGTGCGCGACGTTGCTGTCTATGAAGTTCTCGCTTACGAGCGATTGTCCAACGCAATTCATCCGCGGCATTCTTGAGGGCAAGCTCCATCGCACTTGCACGTTGCTGAGCTGCAACGGTGAATCCCCAGATGAAACCAAATACGAGAGTGAATGCTGGGCATAAAGTAAGGAAGCGGAGTGGTTTTGGGGTATCTAAAGTGATAATCAGAGTCACTCCGCCCCACGCCAATCCGCACATCAGGTACAAAAACAAGAACAACAGGATTCTCAACATGCCTTTGCGTTCGCCTGCAACTCGTAGAAAGATCCATCGGATTCCCGAGAGCACTGGTAACGCGAAGAGAAATGTGACCACAATGAACTTGATCGCGAAACCGGGGCCTACTCGTAAGAGATTCATGGGGGTTGCGATCAGAGAGAGAGTCAATAATAAATAGAAAGGATTTAGCAGCTTCACGGCGGTACCGTCTACGGCGGCTGCGCGCCAATTGATCCGCTCACTCTCACGGTTTTGGGGTTCAGGTGGTGTCCATGTTGGTGCCTCTGACTCCAGCTGGCGACTCAACGGACGAATAGTCTTTTCGATCGTCAGAATTAGTGACGAAATCATGTTTCTAGCATTGAGCATCTTCAACGGCTCTAAGTCAGCGAGGATTCTCCTGCGTATGGCTTCCGTTGCTTCAGGATTTAAGGATTCAACTTCCTGTTTCGCATATAGTTTCAATGATTCGAGTCGATCCCGCTCCGCAAGTAGTGCGTCTAACCTCTGATAATGCTGACTTATTCCGGATGCGGCTAGCCAGAGTAGTAGTGTCGCGATGGTCACGTGACCAAATGTGGAAATACTTCGTAAAGCAATAACTGGTGTGGGATCTAGACCACTTAATACTCGAACCCATCCCATTAACGCACCACTGATGAGTGAGCTAATGGGAAGTGCGATGAGTAATGATACGCACAACTTACTTTTACTTAAGTGGCGCCGCAGTAGGAAAAATATCGCTGCGATAAGTGTAAACGTCACAAGAACGGTCATCGTGTATGAGGCAAAATCTAATAGTCGATGACCACTACTACCGTATGGAGATAGGAGTTGACCCAATCCAAACTCCAAAACCACACCGATGATGACGAGGCGGGAGAATAGTTCTGCTGGTTGCAAGGTGTGAAACAAATTTCTTATACGGCTCATTTGTTTGCCTGTGGTGGGATGCCGCGCGCAAGAAAGT